>Ga0187860_1000980_pt1 | contig 26386 bp, 19 predicted proteins | sample June2016WEW_10_4_FD_132981 | JGI IMG/M metagenome (GOLD analysis project Ga0187860, IMG submission 132981) | Peatland microbial communities from SPRUCE experiment site at the Marcell Experimental Forest, Minnesota, USA - June2016WEW_10_40 | ecosystem: Environmental > Terrestrial > Soil >...
GAGCCGTGCGGCCAGTCACCGTTTAGTGATTGGGTTGCGCCCTCCTCCGACCGGCGAGGCGCCGGTCGGAACACGCGAGGGCGCGTGTGCTCCCCAATTCCAACTGCATCGTTCCGGCTTAGTGTTGCCAGGAGCGCGCATATTGCACGGGGGCTGGGACGGCAGCGGCATGGCCGAGGGCGCGGGCCGCGCGCATCGGCCAGTAGGGATCGCGCAAAAACTCCCGCGCCAGGAGCACCAGATCGGCACGGCCCTGGCGGATAATTTCATCCGCCTGGGCGGGCATCGTGATCATGCCCACGGCGGCGGTCGCGATCGCAGCTTCTTTGCGGATGCGTTCGGCAAACGGCACCTGGTAACCGGGTCCGGCCGGAATGTTTGCATCCGGCACGGTTCCTCCCGAGCTGCAATCAATCAGATCCACGCCTTCGGCCTTCAATCGGCGCGCCAGTTCGACACTCTGCTCGATGTCCCATCCACCGGGCACCCAATCGGTGCAGGAGATTCTCACCGCGAGCGGCAGTTTGTCCGGCCACGCAGCCCGGACGGCACGCGTGGTTTCCAACAGAAACCGAATGCGATTGTCAAAGCTGCCTCCATACCGGTCGGACCGCTGATTGGCCAGCGGCGAGAGGAACTCATGGCTCAGGTAACCATGCGCGGAATGCAGTTCGAGGCACTCGCAACCGGCCGCCAGCGCGCGTCCGGCGGCGAGGACAAATTCGTTTTGCACCCGCGCAATATCGGCTTCGGTCATCGCCCGCGGCACCTTGGGCAACTCGCCGCCGAACGCCAGCGCACTGGGCCCCATGGTCGGCCAGCCGCCAGCGTCATCAGCCAGGTGCGCCCCGCCTTCCCAGGGCCGGGCCGCCGAAGCCTTCCGGCCCGCGTGCGCGAGTTGGATTCCGGGCACGGCGCCGTGTTGCTTGACGAACCGGTTGATCCGCGCAATCGGTTCGAGGTGTTTGTCCGACCAGATGCCGGCATCGCCGGGTGTGATGCGGCCTTCCGGCGAAACCGCGGTAGCCTCGGCGATGACCAGGCCGGCGCCCCCGACCGCCCGCGAACCCAGGTGCACGAGATGCCAATCGGTCGCAACGCCGTCTTCGGATGAATACTGGCACATCGGCGACACGCCGATGCGGTTGCGCAGCGTGACCGATTTGAGGGTCAGCGGTTGAAAAAGATGCGCCGTATAGTTGTCCATTGTCAGTCCATTACTGTCTCCTATGGTTCCTTCCAGAATCCCGGTGTTGATGCGAGGCGGGAGTCCATTGTTGTTTCCGGTCGGGTTCGCGTCCCCTGGGCGGGCGCGCTGTTCCGTCGCCGCCTTCTCCCACCAGGCGAAAGTCCACCTGCTTCTTGAAGCTGTCCACCTTGGCCACCTGCACCTGCACTTTGTCCCCGAGCCGGATCACGCGGCGGCTGCGCCGGCCGGTCAGTTGATTGCGTTGGGTATCGAACACATAAAAATCGTCTTCCACGCTGGAGAGGTGGACCAGCCCGCTCATCGCGAGACCCGGCACGTCCACGAAGAAGCCGAAGTTGCGCACGTCGATCACCAGCGCCGGATAGGGCGTCGGTTTGGGGGATCGGAGCTGCGCTTTGAGGAAGGCGTACAACTTCACGTCCTTGCCGTCCCGTTCGGCGTCTGCGGAGTTGCGTTCCGTGTCGGAAATGTGCTGGGCCGTCTGTTTGAGGGAATGGACCGCGCCATGACCCGCTTGAAACAGGGCGCGATGCACGACAAGATCGGCGTAGCGGCGGATGGGGGACGTGAAGTGCGTGTATTTGGCCTTGGCCAGCCCGTAATGGCCGAGCGGTTCCATGGCGTAACGGGCGCGCATGAGCGATCTCAGAAAACCGATCTTGAGCGCCGCGCCGATGGCGAGGGTGCCGAGTTTCTGCAGAAGTTTCTGCACCTCCTGCCGTTTCGTCAAATTGCCGCAAGGCACGTGATGGCTGAGGACCTCTTCGCGATAGTCCTGCAGCCGCCGTTCGTCCGGTTCCTCGTGCACCCGGTAAATTGCCTTCACGTTCTGGCCCATCAACCGGGCCGCCACCGCCTCGTTGGCGAGCAACATGAATTCCTCGATCAATTGATGGGAAACGTCGTTGTCCACCCTCTCGATGCCCGAGATGCGGCCGCGTTCGTCGAGGCGGATTTTCATTTCGGGAAAATCCAGGTCGAGCGAACCGGCCTTGAAACGCAGGCGCCGGATCCGCTGCGCCAGCCCATTGGCATCGTGGAGCATCTGCTCGATTCGATCACCCGGCTGCCGCTGTAAAATCGCCAGCACTTCCTTGTAGGTGAACCGGCGCTGCGAATGGATGGCTGCCGGATAACACCTCGTTTTCAGCACCTGGCCGTCGTTCGAAACGAGAAATTCCACGCATTTCGTCAGTCGATCCACATTGGGTTTCAACGAGCACAGTTCATTGCTCAAGGCCTCCGGCAGCATGGGGATCACCCGGTCCACCAGGTAAGTGGAGTTGCCGCGCTTCCGCGCCTCGTCATCGAGGGCGGTGCCGGGCCTCACATAATGGGACACGTCCGCGATGTGGACCCAGAGCTTCCATTGATCGTTTGAAACCCGCTGCAAACAGATCGCGTCGTCGAAATCCTTGGCGTCGTCCGGATCGATAGTGACCACCGGGTGCCGGCGGCAATCCTCACGACCGGCCAGTTCGCGCGGCTGGACGCTCGTCCCGACGGCCCGGGCTTCCTGCAGGACATTCTTCGGAAAATGCAGCGGCAGGTTGTACTGGCGCAGCACCGACAACATGTCCACGCCTTCCTCGTCCGGCGAACCGAGGACCTCGACGATTTCGCCCTCCGGGTTGGTGCGACGCGATTCCCACTCACGCAATTCGACCACGACTTTGTCCCCGATGCGCGCGGGCCGGCCGACGTCGCGGGGCGGCGGCACGTAAATGTCGTGCGGCATGCGCGGATCGTCGGGAATCACGTATTGAAACTCGCGGCCCTGCTGCAACGTGCCGACAAGCTGCGTCCGCTTCCGTTCCAGGATGCGGATCACGACCCCCGTCTCCTGTTCGAGGCGCTCGGGACGCAACCCCTTGGGCTTGACATCGCGCCGCACGAGGACGCGATCCTCGTGGAGGGCGGTGGACGTGGCGTTTTCCGGAATCATGATCTCCTTGAACCCGGGATCGTCGGGCTGCAGGAAACCCTTTCCCTGGCGATTGATCCGAATCCGGCCCGGGATGAGGTCTGCTTCGCGAGATTGGATGTAGCGGTTCGCCTTGGTGCGGGCGATCCGGCCCGACAGTTCGAGTCCGTGCAAGATCCGCTGCAATTCCTGCTGGCGGGTGGGCGGCAGCCGCAGGTGCCGAAGCAGTTCCGGCATCGTCGCCGGCGCATAATCCCGCCGGCCAAGTAATCTTAAAATCTGTTCTTCCATAAATCGAGACGTTCAGGAATTCAACCACAGATGGAGACAGAAGGACACAGATTTAGAGTGGAAAGAAGATTCGCCCGGTGTCGAAAAAGCGGTGTCGCCACTGCGCTCTGCCACCGCAGTCTAAAATGCCCGGGTTATCCAGGGCTCTGCCGGATCAATCCGGCGTTCCCGGGATTGGAACTCAAGGCGCGTGGCTGACCAACACCCGATAGAACCCGCTGGGATTGGTCGTGGGTACGACGACGTTGGTTGTGGTCCCGGTTCCGTTGAAGGACGAGCCGTAATTGGACCAACTGCCGGCCGAGAGGTCCGGGCTCGTCTGGGGTTGATAGACGAACCCCTGGGGCGCGGTGAATTGGACTTGGTTCCCGTTCACAATTTGGAGATTCGGGATGGGAAGCGGGAAGAATTCTTTGACGATGCTCATCGTCGGCTCGTCCACGGGAGAAGTGAGGCTCGTCGGTTCGATGGGGAAAAGGTAATTGCCACTGCTCCACCACCAGGGGCCGCCAGCCCAATAAGTCCAACCGACCCAGACGTCGGAGTTGGTCTGAATGTAGCTAAGCATGTTCGTCAGGGCCGGCCCGCCGGGATTCGAGCCGCCGATGGCAGCCCCGGGGACTCCAAACTCGCCGAGGAAACCTTTCAAATTATTGATCCTGAGCCACGCCGTGAAGTTCGTCAGTCGTTCCATCCCGACGGTTGCGCTGACGATGGTGGTCTTGGTGCCCGATCCATCGCTGTCCAGGTACTGGTGAACCTCGAAAAGCATGTTGCTGCCGGGATCCACGATCCCGAGCATGGCCTGTGAATTCGCCTGCCCTTCGCTGTCCGAATTCAACCAGGTCCAGGCGCCGGTCCACCGGTTCCCAGGCACGAAGATCGTATTGGTGGCGCCGGTCGATCGGATGGCGGCGATCGCCGCGTTCTCGGAGGTGACCAGTTGGGCTTCGGGCATAGTGTTCGGTTCGTTGTCAAGTCCGAAAAACACAGAAGGGTTGTTCTGATAAACAGTGGCGAGCTGCAACCAGAAGTTGGTAAACACGGAGTCGGGGACCGAGCTTCCAACCAGGCCCTGAGAGGAAGAGTTACTGGCATTTGGGGGGTAATAGCGCTCGTAGTTGTGCGGGTCGAGCAGGACAGACATCCCTTTGGACGTGGCATAAGAGACGAAGTTGGACATGCGGCCCAGCTCGGTGGCGTCGAGAGCGAGGTAATTGGTATGCTGCAACCGTTCCCAGCGGAAGGGGAGCCGGATGATGTTCATGCCCTTGCTCCTGTAGTAATCAACCTCTGCGCTGGTTGGATACGTGTAAGTCGAGCCGAAAGTCCCCGGCAGAGCGGTCCCCCATTCGGCCCCCGAGAGATTCACGCCTGCGTATTGAATATCCGCTTTGCTGGAAGAGGCGATCGCGAGTGAAATAGCGACCACACCGAAGAGAGCCAAACGTCTCGAGCTCATATTTATGTCTTTGTCCTGGGATAGTTTTAGCCCGCACTGGGTCCCGGACATTAGACCAATAACGGTCTTTTCATACAATCCGCAGATGTACGTCAACAATTGTGTGGACATGCTGAATAAGCAAAGCGAATTCATGCGGGGTGGGGCCTCGTCCACGCGACTGCCTCGAGTTTCTGTAACCTGGGGACGAGTCGTCCCCACCCCGCATGGTTCAGCCCTGTTTGGTGGATTGAACCGGGCGTCCGGGTGTCTGGCCCGGCAGAGGCCAAAACTGGCCCAATCTGCCGGCGGCGTTCATATAAACCCGGATCAACCACTGGCGCCGGCGCCGGAGTTCCTCGCGCAATGGACGGGCCGAGCCCCGGTCGAGCTCCTGGCTCCGCACAAATTTGTCGAATGCGGCCACCAGGACTTCGACGTCCTGGATGTCGCCCATCATCGATTGATAACCCCGCATGGCGCGGCGGTGCTCCTCCGTCACGGTTGGCAGCAAAGGCGACAGGGCATCGATCATGTATCGAAAGCGCTTGAAGGCGATCCGCGTGCGATGGATGGTCGCCGTGTCCGCGGCTTTCACCCGCCGGCACAATTGCGCGACCCGGGCGAACGAGAGGTCGATGGCGCGCAAAGCGGTTTCGAATGCGCGCGCGGCCGGTGTGCGTTTGCGCAGGCGGCTGATCTCCTTTTCAAATCCGGCGATCCGCCGGCCGAGGCGCCCGGTCTTGATATCCTCGGCGGACCGGCCCGCCTCGCGGGTGAAGCGAGTCTCGCGCCGGCACAACCATGTGCGAAACGCCCGTGCGATCGGGAATGTGCCCGTCATCCGGCCCACATAGCCCAACTGGACCTGCGTGTCCCGGAGTTTGTCGAAGGTGTCGAGGTGTCGTTTGAGAGCCCGCCGGACCTTCTCGAGATCGTCCTCGTCAATAAATGCCCGGAGCAGTTCAATCGTTGCGAGCAGCCGGCGGGTTTCCACCCGGGTGCCATGAACCGCCTCTTCCGAAAACCGCCGCTGACATTGTTTGAGCCGCTTCCGACAGCGCCGCCATTGCACATGAAGCGAGTCCCGCAAATGCTTCAGCACATCCGTCTCCGTGAGGGTGTCGGACCCCATAATTCGGCGCTCAGGATACATGGTTCGGCAGCGATCAGAATGGTTGTAATCCGCTCCGCGTCAAGTCGCCTCGCGCCAGCGCGCGAACCCACCCGTTGACATCAAGCCTCTTCATGAACCTCGACCCGGGGCGGGGACGGCCTCGTCCCCATGACGCGATTTCCGTCAACTCGTGGACAAGGCTGTCCACGCCCCTTTCTGCCTCGCAGTTCATGGTTCCAATACATGCGAAAAAATCGCCGATCCGGGCCGGGTCCGCCAATTCATTTGCGGCTGCATGCCGCCCCGGCTTATTTCGGGCGCGCGGCGAACGGCGACGGCAGGAGCTTCATGGCCGGATACTTGGCCCGTCCAGTGGGCGGCGCCCGGCGGCTGGTTTGTTCCAGGGTGGCCAGGGCGATGAATTCAGACTGGCTTCGGCGCGGTGCTTCGCCCCTGGCCAGCTTCGGCAACCGATAGGAACCGTCGGCTTGCAGGAAGCGCGCCTTGGTATTGTCCGCCAGGGTGGTGGCCAGGATTTCGCTGATGAGCCGTTCGCGCAAGACGCCGTCCTCGATCGGGAAGGCGACTTCGATGCGGCGGAACAGATTGCGGGGCATCCAATCCGCGCTGCTCAGGAACAGTTCCGGCCGGCAGCCGTTTTCGAAATAGATAATCCGGCTGTGTTCGAGGTACCGGTCCACGATGCTGCGCACGGTGATGTTTTCGCTCACGCCTTTGAGGCCCGGTCGCAGGCAACAAACGCCGCGCACGATGAGATCGATTTTCACGCCGCTCCGGGATGCAAGGTAGAGCGCGTTGATCATCTGGCGTTCCACCAGCGAATTCATCCTGGCGATGATGCGGGCGGGGATGCCCTTCGCCGCGTTCTGCGCTTCGCGGTCGATCAGTTGAAGCAGCCGGTCGTGAAGGTCGAAGGGCGCCACCCTGAGTTTCTTCATGCTTTGAAACTGGCAGATGCCGGTCAGCAGATTGAAGAGGTTGGTGGCGTCCTCGCCGAAGTCCGGATGGCAGGTCAGCAGCCCCAGATCGGTGTAGAGCCGGGCGGTGGACGGATTGTAATTGCCGGTGGCGAGGTGGACGTAGCGCCGGATCAGGCCGGCCTCGGCGCGGACCACGAGGGCGACCTTGGCATGGATTTTATATCCGACCAGCCCGTAAACGACGTGGACTCCGGCCTCCTCGAGCCGGCGGGCCCATTCGATGTTGTTGGCCTCGTCAAACCGGGCGCGGAGTTCGACGACGGCGGTGACCTGTTTGCCGTTGTTCACGGCGTTCATCAAGGCGCCAACGATGCGCGGGTCGCCGCCCGTGCGATAGAGGGTTTGCTTGATGGCCAGCACCTGCGGATCTTCGGCGGCCCGTTCCAGAAAATGAACGACGCTGGAGAAGTTCTCATACGGGTGATGGAGGAGGATGTCGCGCTGCCGGATGGCGGCGAAAATGTCCTTTGGGTCCCGCAACGGGCCGGCCACGGGGGCCACGAACTGCGAGTTGCGCAACTCCGGCGAGTGGTCGCCCTCGCACAGAAGGATGAGGCGCCCCGGATTCAACGGGCCTTCGAGCCGGTAGCAATCCTCCTCGGCGAGCCGGAAGGTCTTGAGCAGCGCGTTGCAAATCTGGGCCGGCAGATCGTGATCGACCTCCAGCCGCACGGCGTCCCCTTTGCGGCGGTTGTGCAATTCCGTTTCGACGGCGTTCAGCAGGTTGCTCGTCTCCTCTTCATCGATGTACAGTTCGCTGTTGCGGGTGATGCGAAAATGCCAGTAGCCCAGGATGGTTGTGCCCGGGAAAAGATCGGCCAGGTAATAACCGATGAGCCGGCCGAGCCAGACATAGTCCCGCCTCCCGTCCGTCCGCGGCAATTGCACCAGACGCGGCTGGTTGCGCGGAATCTGGACGACCGCCATGTGTTTCAGAACCTCGCCGTTTTTCGGCAACTCCAGCCGCACGATCAGGTTCAACGACTTGTTGAGCAACTGGGGGAAGGGATGGGCCGGGTCGATGGCCAGGGGCGTAAGCACGGGCCGGACCTCGGTCCGGTAGTACCGCTCCACCCATTTCAAGTCCGCCGGATCCAGCTCGGGGATGTCGAGGACCCGGATGCCGCTTTTTACCAGCGCCGGCATCAATTCGTCCCGCCAGCAGCGGCACTGGTCCGCCACCATGCGGCGGACCCTCCTGACAATGGCGCTGAAAACCTCCGACGGCGTCAGACCGTCCAGGCTGCGTTCCATCACCTGCGTTTCGATCTGCTGTTTCAACCCGGCAACCCGGACTTCGAAGAATTCGTCGAGGTTCGAGGTGGAAATGCAGAAGAATTTCAACTGTTCGAGCAGAGGATTGTTCCTGTCGAACGCCTCCTCGAGGACCCGCTGGTTGAACTCCAGCCAGCTCAACTCGCGACCGAGAAAGTGCTGTGGTTTCAGGGGGTCCATCTTCACACGAAACGGCGACCCAGTTTGAGGCTGCCGGGGCGGTTCGCAAAGTTACGAATCTGTGACGAATTGTTCACCGGAAATGCCATGGCCGGCAGTTTAACCCGGACCCCCGGCGCAGGCGAGGCGTTATATGGGCCCTCACAGTGGCGGCTGCCAGGGTTCAGGGTCCGGTTTATTGCGGAGCAGGCTCATTTGGCTTGACTCGCGCCGCCGCCCTGGTGTGAAGTGGGCGCAGTCAGAAGGAGGTTAACCGTTTGATCTGGGTCCGAAAAAGCGCCGCCGTGGGTCTAAAGCTCACGGCGGCGCTTGCTATGAAAGCGGGGAAACGGAGCAGGCCATGGCCCACACACGGGATCGGCCACAGCCCGCTCTTTTGTTACACTGCTGAAGCAGCAGACGCCCCGCCTGCGGCGGGCACGCCGGATCGCTCTTCATTCTGTTTATGCTCCAGGAAAGCGACACTCCCATGGCGGGCAGGTTACGATTCGGAAAATCCGCAAGCCGGAGGCCGGATTCCGGTTACAGGAACGGCGTGAACAACCGCGCCACCCCGTCCCGCAATCGAATCGGCAGACGGCGCGCGTCCACCTCCTCGAGCGTCACGGGCCGGGCCCGGCTGCGTTTGGATTCGAAAAGGCCGGTCAGTTTCGCCGCGAGCTCCGCATCGTAACACTCGACATTGAACTCGAAGTTCAGTCGCAGACTGCGGGGATCCCAGTTGGCGGAGCCGACCAGTGACCAGCAATCGTCCACGATAAACAGTTTGGAGTGATCGAAGGGCGGCGGCGTCAGCCAGAGCCGGCAGCCGTGCTCCAGGACCTGCCACCATTGCGCCTGGGACGCCCATTGCACCACCGGAAGGTTGTTCCGGGCCGGCAGCAGGATGTCCACCCGCACCCCGCGCATGGCTGCCACGTTGAGCTCCGAAATCAAACCCGGTCCGGGCAGAAAATAAGGCGTCGCGACCCGGATCGATTCTCGCGCGGACGCCAGCGCGCTGAGGATCGTCCAGCGCATTTTGTCGTAATCCTCATCCGGTCCGTCAGCGATCCCCCGCGCAATCATGGGCCCCCTGGATTCCAGTTGCGGAAACCACTTTTCTCCGCGCAACGATTCGCCGGTGGTGAACAGCCAATCATCGGCAAACACCTCCTGCAATTCCGCCACAACCGGTCCTTCAATGCGGACGTGCATATCCTGGACGGGGGAGGAGGGCTTTTTTTCCAGCCAATGGCCGATCCGCAGGTTCAACCCGCCGGTGAAGCCGGTCTTGCCGTCCACAACCAGGATCTTCCGGTGGTTGCGCAGGTTCAGCGACAGAAGCTGCCAGAGGGGGAAGGTGGGGAGAAACCTGGCGAAGCGGACCTTTTCATGACGAAGCGCCCCGCCGATCGCCGGCCAGGAATAATGCGAGCCCGTGGCATCGATCAGCACGCGGACTTCAACCCCGCGGCGCACGGCGGCTCCCAACGACCGGGCAAAGGCCATGCCGGCCTCGTCGCGGTCGAATATGTAGGTGGAGAGCGCAATCGAATGCTTCGCCTGGCCGATGGCATCGAGCATGGCGGGATAGGCCTGGTCACCGTTGACAAGCGGTTCGATCCGGTTGCCCGGAAGGAGCGGACGGACCCCCAGTTTGTTGACGGCCTCCGCCAGACTGCTCAGATGTCTGGCCTGAGGCGGGAGATGGTGTTCGAGCTCGTCCGGCTGGCAGGGGATCGAGTGAGGGGCGGTGCGGTAGCGTTCCATGTTTCCGCGCAATAACGCCGCGCGCCGCCGGATGCGGTTGACACCCAAGATAAAATACAGGATCGCGCCCCCCAGCGGCACCAGCCAGATGAAGCCCACCCAGAGGACCGCGGCGCGCGAGTCCCGTTTGTAAAGCACGGCATGGACTGCCGCGGCCACGGAAAGAAGGAGGGCAAGGGCTGGAATGATGTAACGCAAAACACGGTGCAGTTCGCCCAAAGAGTCCATGGTGCGGGAAGTACACGCCAAACCGGGCCTCCAGGCAAGGCACATTCCAGCGTGATTGAATCGATCCGCAACTCGGATGTCCAATACACACAGGATTCATGCATGAGCTGGACTGAACAACAGATCCAATCGGTCTGGAACACGGGACAGGTCGTGGACAGAAGCAATCCCGAAAAATGGCGAAAGGACGCTTGCGGCGCATGGATTTCCCGGGATCAGTACGGCGATGGACACTCTCGGTTCGGCTGGGAGATCGATCGCATCCTGCCGGCGGAGGGCGGCGGCACGGACGACCTGTCCAACCTTCGACCGCTGCACTGGAAAAATGCCCTCTCGAGGAAGGACGGCCGCCTCACGTGTCTGGTGACAGCCTGTGGTGGCGTCAATTCCCAGTTCGATTGAGCTATCGGGAACGGGCGCCGTTCGCGTCAATCACGGAACCGTCGGCACAAAGATCCACCTCGACGATGTATTCGTTGTTCACGAACGCATCCGCGAAACGCCCATTGCCGTCGAGGAATTGCTGGAGCCGGAGGATCATGTTGTCGGCGATCTCCCGCTGGGCTTCCAGCCTGCTTGCAAACACAAAAGGCTCACCGCGTTCGTTCCGCACCCCCGGCATGGCGCCTTCCATGGCTGTTGTTACGTAAACGCAAAACCCCCTTCGGGTCCGCTGGTCACTCGTGAAATTCATTCCTGTGCCTCGCAGACATGCCTCTGTTCGTATAACTGGCCTGATCCTCCAATCAAATCAAGTTTTTTTATTCTTCAGTCACATAACTCATTTAAGGCAACCGCAGCAATGAACTGCCGGGCTGTTTTCTCTTCATTTCGTGGCTCAATCACCGGATTCAAATAATGTGATTTGCCGCGGCCGGCCTCCCGACAACGCGCGCCTCCGGAGAAGCATTGCGTCGGATTTGAATTCTGGATACCGTGAGAAACGTCGAATAGAAAGATTTTATGAAACACATTGGAATGATGGTGCTCAAGAGGAAGGCGGCCGTTGCGGCAGCCTGCGTGGTGCTCGCATCGGTTGTTTGGACCCCGGAGAGTCTTTGCCGCGCCCAGGCCCAGCCCAGCCTGCCGCCCGGAGTGCAGGATGTCGTCAAACTGGCGCATGCGGGGATGGGCGATGACGTGATTCTGGCCCAGGTGAGAAGCGCCGGCGCCTCCTACGCGTTGAACGCCGATCAAATCATCTACCTGAAAGACCAAGGGGTGTCCGCCGCGGTAATCAAGGCGTTGCTTCCGGGCAATGCCCCGTCCGTCTCAACCCCGACCCCTCCCGCGGCGACTCCGCCGCCGGTCGTCGAGACAGCGCTGCCGCCGCCGGTGGATTTTAATTATTTCCACGGCCAACTCGCGCCGTATGGTTCGTGGGTGGAAGTGGAGGGGTACGGCCAGTGCTGGCGTCCGGCCGCCGCGGCGGATCCCGACTGGCGCCCCTATTGCAACCGGGGTCACTGGATCTACAGCGACGCAGGCTGGTTCTGGCAATCGGATGACACGTGGGGAGACATCGTCTTCCATTACGGCCGCTGGCATCGGGGATCTTTGGGATGGGTTTGGGTGCCGGGTTACAACTGGGCTCCGGCATGGGTGTGCTGGCGGCACACCGACGATTACTGTGGATGGGCGCCGCTCCCCCCGGGCGCCGTCTTCAAAGCCGGCGTCGGCCTGATGTTCGGAGGTCAGCCGGCCCTGGACGTCGATTTCGGCCTGGGCTGGTCTGCGTTCACGTTCGTCCCCTTCGATCATTTCTGGGACCGCGACGTTCATGCGTTTATCCTGCCGCGCGAGCGGGTGGATGCGGTTTTCAGATCGAGCATCGTCAGGAACGGATACCGAATGGACCAGGGCCATTTCATCGTCGAAGGCCTGGGCCACGAACGCATCGCCACGCTGACGCATCATGACGTCAGGGTCGAGGCTCCGGTCTTCCACGACGCCAGAATCGCCTGGCGCGTCGAGGTGGAAACAGCCCTCCATCACGTCGAGGCGCGATCCAACGATCGCAAGCGTGACGACAGCAGGCGGGACGGCCGCGACGATCGGAGAGATACGCGAGACCCGTGATGGGAAATCGGCAGGCGGTTTGTCAGTTTAGGGCTGCTGACTTCCGACCCGCCGCCTCGATTCGGGGATTGAACGCGCGCCGGGATTCCCTATAGTGTGGGTTGCGATGGGCAAATCCAAAATATCGGCGACTGGCGCGGGGTATCTCGGCGAAACGATGGTGCACAAAATCTCGCGCGCGATGGGCGTTGTGGAGAGCGTGCTCGAAGCCCGGGATGGGTGGCCGCCGGAGATCACGTTGAAGCTCCCCGATGGCACCTTCAAAAAGGGCAAACTCAGTGATTTCCGGGAACCGAGCAACGCCGAGCGGAAACACATTTCTGCCGGATAACCCCCAACGCAGGCGGCCAAAACGGGTCTGCGCCAGGGTCCTGGGCCTCGCGCCAATTCCTCCTCCTTCACCCCAAGCAACAGGGGAATTGGGGTCCGAATTGGGGTCAAATCTCAACATTCAACAATTGTTTTGCTTTCTTGACGGCGTTTCGAAGCATTTTGTCTCCGGCAAGACGCCCCTCGAATCGTTTGATGGCCACACTCACCGCCGCGTAGTCCACCCCACCCACGGCCGCTCCCAGTTCCCGCAACGGCACCGCCGCTTCTCTGCGGCCCAGATACAGAGCCAACTCCCGCCCCCAGTCCCCATGCCGGTCCCGAAAGTCCGCCCACTTCTCTGCCCTTACTGTTTCCAGTACTTTCACCACTTCAGCCCACTTGGGCCGCTGAGCCAGCGCTCGGCGTTGCGGCTGTTCCCGGACCAGTTCCCGAACCCTCCCTCGAACCTGGCTCCGAACTTCTTCCACAAACCTCTGGGTGCCCAAAACCACTTGCCCTTCCAAGTGTTCCCACGGGCTTTCCTTTATTCCCTCCCGGATCGCCGACTCTACATATTCACCATACGCCTGTTGCCGTTCGCGCTTTGTGCCCCTGCCTCCCAATCCCAGCACAGCCTCGCATGTCAGCCACTCCGGAGCCTTCTCCAATCCCACGTACGCACGGTACGAACTCCAGCGATAATTGCGCAATCGCTGCACCCGCTCTCGCACCTGCTGTGCGTCTGGCTCGCCGCCAATGCCCAATCGATCCGCCTGTCGCGCCGGCTTGTCCAGTCCCATCCGCGCCGTCCGCACCGGATTCAGATGTACATACCGGCTCAACTCCAAACCCCAACCGACCGGATCAACCATTACCGCCTTGAACCGGCCCTGGACCAACGGACCCACCCGACCGTACCGCCGGTTAAACCCCATGCTGTAGGTGGCCTGGAACCACTGCATTCCCCGGGACAAATTCGCCTCAACGATCTGCACGATCACGTGATAGTGGTTGTCCATCTGAACATACCCATGCACAACCCATCCAAACATCGACACCGCCTCCGCTGTCAATGCCAGCCAACGCTTGCGATCGCGGTCGTCACGAAATATCGGCCGCCGCTCCACACCCCGCCCGGTCAGGTGATACCACGCACCGGGCCGTTCCACCCTCAATGGACGAGCCATGCCGCTATCACTATCAAAACCCCCGATCCAATCCAATTCATTTGTTGAATGTTGAGATTTGACCCCAATTGACCAATTTGACCCCAATTGACCAATTTACCATGATCCCAATTTACCGGTGATTCCCCACGCTTCGGGTGCATCTTGACACTGTCCTTGATTTTGAGGGAAACCGTGAAATTCGTTAGAAAGCAGCAAATTCGAGTCTGCGGGTAAGGACAGTGTCAAGATGCACCCCACGCTTCCGTCTCGTAACAGATTAACTGTGCTCCAAAAGTTTTTCGGTTAAACTGGGCAATGCGGTTGACGCAATTGTTCAGCGCGCTCGAGTCCAGGAATTACCGGCTGTTCTTCGCCGGACAGATCATTTCGCTGATCGGCACCTGGATGACGCAGACGGCGTCGCTGTGGCTGGTTTATCATCTGAGTTCGTCGGCGTTCCTGCTGGGGGTGGTCGGCTTCGCCAGCCAGATTCCGATCTTCTTCCTGGCGCCGTTTGCCGGTGTCTGGGTGGACCGGCTCGACCGGCATCGGCTGCTGGTCGGCACGCAGGTTTGCTCCATGCTCCAATCCTTTGCGCTCGCGGCGTTCGCGCTCACGGGCACGATCCGCATTCCGCATCTGATCCTCCTGAGCCTGGTGCAAGGCGTCATCAACGCGGTGGACATGCCAACGCGGCAGGCGTTGGTGATGGAATTCGTCGGGCGCAAGGAGCATCTGGGCAACGCCATCGCGTTGAACTCGTCCATGTTTAACCTCGCGCGGCTGGTTGGGCCCGCGCTCGCCGGGTTCGTCATCGCCGGCCTCGGGCCGGGCATGTGCTATCTGGTCGATGGCCTCAGTTACGGGGCGGTCATCGCCGCGCTGCTGGCAATGCGCCTGGCGGCGCGGCCGGCGCGGCCGGTGATGCAGCATCCGTGGACCGAACTGCGGCAGGGGTTTCATTATGCGTTTGGTTTCCCCCCCATCGGGGCGTTGATCGTCCTGGTGGCGGCCATCAGCGCCATCGGGTTTCCTTACACCGTGCTGACGCCGATTTTCGCGCGCGATGTGTTTTTTGGCGACGCGCGTACGCTCGGTTATCTGATGTCCGCCTCGGGCATTGGCGCCTTGAGCGGGGCGCTGTATCTCGGTACGCGCACCACGATCCGGGGGTTGGGCAAGGTCATCGCGTTCGGCGGCGCGGCGATGGGCGTGGGATTGATTGGTTTCGCGGCGTCACGCTGGCTGCCGCTGTCGCTGGCCTGCCTGGCGTTGACCGGAATGGGCGGCGTTTTGCTGATGGCTTCGAGCAACACGATGGTTCAAACGCTGGTGGAAGATGACAAGCGCGGGCGGGTGATGAGCATTTTCTCGATGGCGTTTACCGGCACCATGCCGGTGGGCAACCTGCTCGTGGGTTTCCTCGCGGGCAGATGGGGCGTGACGGCGACGTTGATGGTGAACGGCGCGATATGCATCGTCATTGCGGGCTTGTTTTTCAGGTCGATTCCGAGGCTCCGCGCCGTGGCCGCGCCCAGGCTGGCAAAGCTGAACCCGGCGGTGTTCGAACCCATTGTTCTTCCGGCCAGCGAGGGAGAAGAGGGATGACCGGCCTGGGAGCCGGCGGCAGGTCTGGAAGCTTTCATCGGGGACGCGACGGCTCGTCGCCATTAAGGTTGTAAGAATTGAATACATCCTGGCGACGAGCCGTCGCCACCCCGCCAGTGAGGCAGCCCGGGGTTGCCGGCCGCCGGCTTTTGAGATAAGAGACAGATCATGGACATCACATTCGAAGATCTGGCGGAGCGGTACCGTGTTTCCGACGGCAGCGGTTTTCAGTTGAAGCAATTCAACCCCGGGGACACCTGGAAGCTGAAGTCCAAGGATCGCGCCCGTGAACTGCTCGATCAGAGCATCGAGCAGCTCAGCGACATGCAGGGAAAGCTCTACGCGCAGGAAAGCTGGTCCCTGCTTCTGATCTTCCAGGCGATGGACGCCGCGGGCAAGGACGGCACCATCAAGCACGTCCTCTCCGGCGTGAATCCGCAGGGATGCGACATCCATTCGTTCAAGGTGCCGTCGAACGAGGAACTCGACCACGACTTCCTCTGGCGCTGCCAGCTGCATCTGCCGGAGCGCGGGCGCATCGGAATCTTCAACCGCTCTTACTACGAGGAAGTCCTGGTCGTGCGGGTGCATCCCGAGCTGCTGGACCGTCAGAAAGTGCCGCGAAAGCTCGTGACCAAACGCCTCTGGAGAGAGCGCTTCGAGGACATCGCCGCGTTCGAACGCCATCTGAGCCGCGACGGCACGATCGTTCGCAAATTCTTCCTCAACATTTCAAAGGACGAGCAGAAAAGGCGGTTTCTGGAGCGGCTGGACGAGCCCCGAAAGAACTGGAAATTCTCCGGCGCCGACAGTCGGGAGCGCCGGTATTGGTCCGATTACATGAAAGCTTACGAAGACATGATCCGGCACACCGCCGCCGGCCACGCGCCCTGGTATGTCGTCCCCGCCGACCACAAATGGTTCACGCGGCTGGTCGTGGCGGCTGTCATCGTCAAGACGCTCAAGTCGCTCAAGCTCGACTACCCGCAACTGGATGCGGCGCGGCGGAAGGTACTGGCGTCGGCGCGCGCCGCGTTGCTGCGAGCGAAATGATCCCGCGGAGGCGGACAGGGCCTCACGGCACGGTTTCCGTGGCCAGGCCGACCTTGGAGATATCCACCTGTTGCAGGACGTCGAGCACGCCGATGACGTGCTGATAGTCCACCTCCGACGCGCCGCGCACGACCACGCTGGCGTCCGGGTCGCCGGCTTTCAATGCGGCGAGCGTCGGTTTCAGCGCGGCGAATTCCACCACCCGGTCGTTCAGCGTAATGCGCCCCGTCGTGTCCACAAAGATGCGGTTGACCTTCGGCGGCGGCGAGGGCGTGTTGTTTTTCTTCGGCGACGGCAGGTTCATTTCCAGGTCGTTCGACAACTGGGGGGTGGTGATGATGAAAATCACCAGCAGCACGAACGCCAGGTCCAGCAGCGGCGTGATGTTCAGTTCGTTGAGCGAACTGTGATGGCCTTTGGATACCTTTTTCACCGGACGCTCAGTTGCATCCCGTCCTCTGCGGATGCGGATTCCACGTCGAAACGCACGACAAAGGAGGGTGGAAAACCCTTGGGCGGTGGCCGGCTGATCTCCTTCGTTCCGGCCACGGCGGTCTTGACCGAGTCGTCCCAGAGCTGGTTGCCCGAGCCCTTGATCCAGCGATAACCGGTCACGTTGCCTTGCGCATCCACGGTCAATTCCACTTCGGCGACGTACTTGTCATCCTCGATGTTATCCGGCCGGTTCCAGTGCGAGCGCAGCGCGTGCTCGACCAGTCCCTTGTAAACCGAGCTTGCGTCGCCCGTCTGGACATCGTGCGCGCCGTCGTTGAACTCGAAGGCCGGCAGACTCACCGCGGCCGGCGCGACGGATGGCGCCGAGCTCACGGGCGCCGGGGCGGCCGTTTCCGCCCTGGGCGGCGCGATCGCGATGGATTTGGGAGCGGCCGCGAGTTTGGGCGGCTCGACCTTCGGCTCGGCCGGCTTTTCCTTGGGCGGTTCCGGCTTCTTTTCCTTCGGCACCATGGTCACGGTGATTTCCTTGAGTTTCTTCCCAAGCATGCCCTCCCGGGCGGCGAAAAAGAACACCGAGAGGATGAGGGTGCTGTGGAAGATGACGGAGATGGTCAGGTTGACCTTGGATGAATTGCGCTTTCTGCGTTCGATCATAATTTACTCCTTCCTGGGTCTGTTTTCAGACAGGGGTTCGGTGGCGAGATTGACTTTCCCGACGTTCGCCTGCTGGAGCATGTCCATCACGCCCACGACGCGGCGGTATTTCGTCCGGGCGGAGCCGCGGATGACAATGTTCAGGTCCGGATCATCCACGCGCATGGCGATGACCTTCTCCTGCAACCCGGCGAGATCCACGGGTTCCTTGTTCAAAAACAGGTTGCCGTCGCTTTCGATGGTGACGTAATTGATCTTCGGCTTCGGGTCCTTCGGACGGCTCGCGGCGGAAGGCAGATCGACATCGAGATCGTTCACGATCGGGGTTGTCGTGATGATGAAAATGACGAGCAGCACGAACGCGAGATCCAGCAGCGGCGTGATGTTCAACTCCGCCAGGGCGTGGTGATGGCTTTTGGAGCACTTCTTCATACTTGCGCCGGTTCGGATTCCCGCCCGTCCCGGGCCAGGATTGGAGGCAATGGCGGGGGTGTTTCCCGCACAGCCGAGACGTGCATGTCTTCGCGCGCGGGTACCCGGAGCGCGCCCTGGAGCGCGTCGCGGAGTTCCTCGGCCAGGGACCGGTTATCGACGTATTTGTGTTCGAGCGCGGTCGCATACTCGCTGGAAAAGGCGTCCAGCTCCTGCGTGATGGCGCGCATGCTGGTGACCATGTAGTTGTAGGCAAACATGGCGGGAATCGCGACGAACAGGCCGGTGACGGTGGCGATCAGCGCGCCGGCGACACCGGGGGCCATGGCGGTGAGGCTGGCGGACGCGGCGCGTGCGATGCCGGAAAAGGTTTCCATGACGCCCCACACCGTGCCGAGCAGGCCGATGAAAGGGCCGCCCGCGACGGCGGTCGAAAGGATGATCATTCCCTTTTCCAGAGCCAGGGCCTCGGAACTGGCCGCGCGTTCCAACTGGACCCGGACGGAATCGAAAGACGATGCGCTCATTTTCGTGGTGATCTGGCGCGCCAGGTGGTCCGTTTCCACTCCGGTGGCGGTAGGGCCCGATGGGCCGGCCACGCTTTTCACCCGTACGACCTGCACCGGGTTGTTCTTGAGCTGGTATTCCGTCTCCTCGGCGCCGATGTAATACAGTTCGTAGGCGGGGGCGCCGTCGAACTGCTCGCCGCGCCGCGCGATTTCCAGCGGATCGCGGGTGGCGCGATACGCCTTGAAAAACTTCTTGCCCATCTTTCGCGCCCGCATGAGTTGCCGGGCCTTGGTGATGATGACCGTCCAACTGAAGATGGACAAAACGACCAGCACGCAGATGCAGGTCTTGCCTTCCGGCGTCGCCTTGTCGAAGGCGAACTGGAGGGCGCTGGCGAAAACGGGTGTGGTGGAGATCAGGTTCATCATAGATTAGCCTTTCGGTAACAGTACTGTGACGCGGCCGACGTGGTGCTCGAGAACCGGGCCTTTGTCGGAGCCGGGTTTCCGTTTCTTGTCCAACTCATCGGAATCGTCGCTCGCGAGTGTCTTGGTCTGGTCGCTGCCGGCCTGGGACGCGCTCTGGCTCGTGGCGCCGGCGACGTTGGCAGCGGCAAAGCCGACCTGGCCCTGGACGGTGCCGGTGGCGCTGACATTCTGCGAAAGGAGCGACGCGGTGATCGTGCCTGCGCCTTCCACGCTGACGCCACTGACGCCGACAATGGTGCCCTTGGTGGTGCCGCCGGCCGAGACATCGGCCGTGCCGATGGCCACCGCCGTCACATTCACGTTTTGATCCGCGGCCAGGCTCAGGTTGTTCTGGGCGACGATGGCGCCGGTGATGTTGCCAGTGGCTTTGAGATTGATGTTTGCGCCAATCACTCCCGAGCCGTTGGCATCGATGTTGCCGACGAAGGTGACGTTGCCGTTGGCGTCCTTGGTGCCGGCCTGGAGGGTGACCGTTGCCGAACTCGAGTTCACTCCATTCAAGGGAAGCTGGATGATGCCACCGGCATTGGCGATGATGCTTCCCTCGGGCGTCTCGACGAGGATGTTGCCGACCGTGTTGTGCGAACTTGGAAACTTTCCCGTGAGCGGCGGCGGGAACGTTGTGGCTAGGATGCCGCTGCCGGGGATTTCCGGCGCATAGATCTGCACCTGGCCGGTTTTGGGATTAAAGGCCACTTCTTCAACCGTCGCAAAGCCCTGGCCTCCCGACCCGGCATTCACATTGCCATGCAGCGATTCCACCGTGACATTGCCGCCGTCATACGCGCCGATGCGTGATCCATTCACATTGATGTCGCCGCCGGCAATCACGGTCACATTCGCTTTGGCTGCGGTAAAAATCCCCCGAGGCGCCAGGTCATTGCCAACAAACGAAGACGAACCCACCGTGATGTCGCCCTGGGCATCCACCGTGATGGCACCTCCCGCGAGCGTGGAGATCGTGGTTGAAAACATGTCCAGATTGCCCGCCAGGTTGACGTTGATGGCCGCGCCGGAGGTTCCCAGCGTCGCGAGCGCATGGTTGTCAGCCGGGCCGACCGATTGAATGCCGATGGTCGCGCCGAGGTCCATGTTGTTGGCCTTGACGTTCAATGTGCCCGGCCCGCTGACGATATAACCCGTGTTGGGGTTGGTCGGAACATCCTGGCTGTCGCTGAACAACTGGGCCAGGGCGGCCGTACTGGCGAACAGCACGGGCCGGGTGACCACGCTGCCGTTGGGATTGAGTTCAAGCTGGCCGTTCGCATTCAATACTTCCACCTGAAGCGCGGAGAGTTCCTGCAACACGCTGGAGGACATGCGACCCTCGAATGTCAGCGTTTGGGCCGTGGAATCGTAAAAGAATTGGCCGGCGATACCGGGATCGACTGGAGCGAGCGTGCCATTGGATTGGAGGTAGAACAGATTGAGCGTGCGCCCGATGGGCTGGCCGTTAATATCGACTGTTCCCCCCGGAAAGAGGTTTTGAAAGATGGGAAAATTGGGCTTCGTGCTCAGCGGGACCGCAGTGAACTCGTTGCGGTTCACGATGTCGCCGGCAACAACCAGCGTGGAAATATCTGTCGGGTGAAGGTTCTGGATGGCAAACCGGCTGTTTACCATGTCACCGCCGATGGAAATATCCGCCTCTTTGGGCGAAACGAGCATGATATCGGTCATGTCCCCGGCGATATCCAGAGAAACAGGCTGCGGATCGTCCAGGTGAATGGGTGTTGCGGCATGGTCGTCAGGACCGAAACTGGAAGCGGAGGTGTATTGGGATGCGGCACTATCGGACAGGGTGATCTGCGTGAGCTCCCCCGGTTTTGACCCGGTAAGGGACCCTCCTGCTGCCGTCGTGATGTCCAACTGACCCAACGGCGACGGGAAAAGGATAATGTCATTCGCAAGGGTCACTCCACCGGCGCCGGCGGTGATGTCCAGAGTTGAGGGATAAATTGAAGGGATGTTTTGCTCGAACGTGCCGGAGTTGCGGGGCAATGCGCCTCCGAGCAATTGGACGGAGTTGCCGGCCGTCAGGTTGACATAATCGTTCGGCGCGTAATCGAAATAGTGTTTGGTCATCGAGGTCGAGAACCCCAGGTTATTGAAAGTGCCGTTCGGATTGCGAACTTCCTGGAGCAAGATGTCCTGAACCGCGTTCACCGACCATCCTCCGGCAACCAGGCTCAACGCCAGCATTCTGTTTGCATCCCCGGCGTCGTTGCCCGCGTTGATGGTGCCCGTGCCGTTGCAGACCACGTAGTGGCCCACCACGTCATGACCCGCGGTCAATGTCACGTTCCCCGCCTCAGGCCCGAATGCGCCGCTACCCGCGTCGGTAATGGACCCCCCCGAAGCCGGCAGGTAGCTGGTGATGTCCTGGCCAGCCGTGATGTTCACATCGCCGCCGGCTCCCGTGCTGATTCCCCCGAGATTTGGATCGACACTGTACCCGGTGCCGAACGAGCCGAACTTGAATCCGCTGTTCTTCGTCCCCGTATTGACGCTGCCAGCCACAGCCGTGACGTTAATGCTGCCTCCCGCCATCGTGGTCACGGAACCTCCACCGACCACGACGTTGTTTCCGGCCAGCAGCGTGATGGCACCATCCTGGGTTTGCAAACTGCTGGTTCCGCTGAAAGTGATGTTCCCGACGCCGGGAATAACGGCCACGGGATTGGCCGAGCTGAAATCACGGCCCGCGTTCAACGTGACCGACCAGCCTGGTCCACCCAGGATGCTTGAGCCGGTGTTGAAAAGGATCCCGCTTCCGCTATCGGTCCCGGCTTCAAGCGTCAACTGGCATCCCGGCCCTGATTCTCCCGTGCTCTGCGCAAGGTCCCAAGTCGTGCCTGTCGCGAGCGTGATGGTGTGGGTCGCCTGCAAATCAATCTGGGAAAGGCCGATGAAGGCGGAGTTGACGTTCAAATCCAGCGTGCCTGAGGAACTGCCGGCCGTCACCGAGCCGGAACCGGCGCTGCCCGTGCCGCCGGTGTCGAGAATGATGTCCGTCGGATCGAGCAACAGCCGGCCCCCGGCACTGCCCGCAGCCGCGTGTCCATCCACAATCGAATGAATTGCCGGCATGTCGAGCGCGGAAATCTCCACCGAACCGCCATTGCCGCCGAGCGCGCTGCCCGCAACCGAAATGGACGAACCGGCGGTGTCCGAGAACGAGCCTCCGGACCGCACGGTGATCTGCCCGCCGCCGCTGACCGCGCTGTCGTCGCCGCGCGCCTGCAAACTGGAGTTGGCGCCAAGGTTCACGGCGTCGCCGGCGACCAGTTCGATGACGCCGTTTCGTTGTTGGACGGAATTGGCCTGGATCAGCCCGTTCTGATTGATCGTTTGCGCGTTCAGGAGAATCGAGCCACCGTCGGCGACGACCCGGCCGTCGTTGTCAACGGACCCGGCGGGCAATGTGACGGCGACGCTGACTCCGAGACCGTCCGGCCGGTCTGAAACGAGGACTCGCTTGCCCGCATAAAGGCCCACCACTCCGTCCGGCGCTGAAATCGACCCGTGATTTTCGATGGCGTCGGCGATGAGGAAGACCGAACCGCCGGACTGGACGTTGATCTGGCCGTAATTGATGATGCTGGCGGATGGCGGCGGGCCATTGAACTCCCATTGTCCGCCCGGAACGAACTCGGGGGGCGGAACTGCGGTTGTGGCGACGAATCCGGCCGCCTTCACCACGGAATTCGGGCCGAAATAGAAGCCGGACTGGTTCATCAGCACGACCATCCCGTTGGCATTCAGTTGTCCCCAAATCTGGGAGGGATTCGGGTCATTGATGCGATTCCAGACGACCGAGGTGGCGGAGGGTTGCTGGAAGGTGGTGGTTTGTCCGGCGGCGATGTTGAAGGATTTCCAGTTGAGGAAGGCGTTCTGGGAAGCGCTGATCGTGAGTTGGGACCCGCTGGCCTTGGCGGAGGCGTGGCCACTGACCACCGTCATTCCCTGGGGATTGGCGAACGCGGTGAGGGCGGCTCCGAGGATGGCCATCACGATGACGGCCGGACGGAAAACGGAGCTACTCATGAACCGAGATCCCTTGGCCGCCGTTGTGAAACGGCGGAGATCGCCACTGCGGGACCGGTCCGCCAATTCACATTGGCGGCTACAAGGTTTCATAGCCCCGCCGGCGTATTGTTGATCCACATTCTGCATGGAGGTTGTAATCTCCACCATCTTAGCCAATCGGAGCGCCGGACATGTGTTACAACTTCGTGACAATCCGGCCGGCGATGCTCAGAATTGAACTCCCACGCCGAAATAAATCTGCATTACACCGGCTTTGGTTGTTGGCGAATTGAACAGCGGCCAGGCGAAGGTGATTCGTCCGTTGAGCCAGTCCCCCTCGCTCACGGTGGCCCCAAAGCCGACACCGCACAACTGGGTGCGATCGGCAGTGCCGGTGGGCGCATCCCGCAGATAGGCCTGGCCGTAATCCACGAAGGCCGAACCCCGCAGCCACAGGGGAGCCACCGCTCCGTTGTTGCCGCCCGGGCCGGATTTCGAGTCATCGCCGTTCGCCCGGGCGTTCACGTCTCGGGCAAACATGCCGAGGTTCAGATAGGGAGTGTGGGGCTCGATGGAGACGCGCCAGCCGGAATCCCCATAAGTCTCGCCTTCATGATAGCCTCGCACGCTGGACATTCCGCCCAGGGGAAATTGCTCGTTGCTGATGAGGGGTCCGTTGGCAACCTGGCCGTTGCCGCCCAACGAGACGGTCCATTCCTTGTAAACCTTCTGCTCGCGGCTGGCTCCGATGTCAACAACCAGATAATCGGCGCGCGCCTTCGTGGAGTAGGCCGTTTCGCTGAAAGCGGGGTCGCGCGAAAACCCCGGCACGAAATTGCAGTTCAGGCTCGCATTGAAGGAGGAGCTTCCCCAGGCATCAGAGTCGGACACGTCGAGCTCCACATTCACCGGCACGTAATCCACACCCGTTGAACGGGCAGGCTGGGCCGAGGAGACAACGTAGTTGGTTGAGAACTTCCCCTGGGAATTGGTAAACGTGATTGTCTCTAAAAAGTTGTTGGTATTGAAACTCGCCTGGCGGAAGCGCTTGAAATCGAAGCCGAGGATCAGCGTGGATTGAATCCCTTCTTCTTCGCTGCGCAACGGCAGCGAAAGCCGTGTGCCTAACTGCTCGTTCAAAGTAAGGTTTTCGCCGCTGTCCTGCGAATTGATGTGCAGCAGCGCGTTGGTGATCGGCAGCGCTGTCGCGGGGCTGAGCTGGATTCCGGTATCTACCGTGGAACGGCTCGCATAAAACGTCAGTTCCGGCCGGCCGGAAACCGGCGGCATCTTGAACTGGTGTCTTGCCTCGTTGTAACCAAATCGGGCCGGGCCCGCGGAATCCATCTGGCCCTGGATCGATTCCGCATCCGCCAGTGGCAGCCGGTAGAAGGCACTGTAGTTGGCGACGAGGGGCTGGTCGAATGGGGTCGAAACGTTGAGGTCATCGAGCTTCATTCGTTCCGGAGTGAATCCGTATTGAATGCCGACCTCGTGATCGAGATCCCACAGATTGTTGTACTGGGCGTTGAAGTTGACCCGGAGATCGGGTGTATTGGGGGTGGATTCGTTGTCCAACTCCAGCCTCGCGTGCAAGGGCAGGCGGTCCTTGACCTTGAGGTCGATCGAGCTGGTCCCCGGATCCGGGCCGGGGCCAAGCCGGGGATAAATCTGGCGGTCACGGTCGGTGTTTGCGGCATCCAATTCGCGTTGCAGGACGTGCGAGTTGAGCAACATGTTGGTGTGCAGGCTGGGCAGCGCCCGCAGGACGTTGCCGGCTGAGAAAAAGCGGTTGTTGAGCACGTTAATCTCCGCGAGCCGCCCTTCCGTCACCTGCATCCGCACGATCCCATTGGTCAGCTTTTGAGGCGGCAGACCGACGGAGACGGTCACATAGCCGCGGTCGCGATACGCCATCTGCAAATCCGCCAGCGCCTGCCGGATGGCATCAAATGTGACCTTCGGACCGGTGTAGGGCGCGAGGACCACCTCGATGACTCCGGATGGCAGGACCGTGTTGCCGGCCACATCGTAGCCCGTGACTTCGAAGGCGGCCGTGTTCGTGGCCGGGGACGCGACGGTTCCGGCCTCGTGCCGCCGTTCTTCCACCCACGATTCGAGGATGTTCCGGTGCAACGCCTCCGACGCCCGGCGCAGCGCCTCCGGGCTGGCGGGAGTTCCCAGATAAAATTCCGGCGCGGGCGCCGCGGGAGCCGGGTTCGTCTGCGCGGAGGCGGCGAACCCCAGGCAAAGTCCCGCCAGCAACGCCATCACACCCGCCCGCTTCGAGAGGCTTCGCGAAGCCTGGGTGAGGGACTTTTGAGCGTTCCGACGCCATTCGCTGGGAGTGATTCCAAAGCGTTTCTTGAACATACTGTTGAACAAACCGAGGTGGCGATAGCCGCTGTCATAAGCCACGTGGATGATTTTTGTGTCGGGATTTGAGAGCAACTGGCGCGCGCGCAGGAGCCGCAATTCAATCTGCCGCTGGCAGAACGAGACGCCGAATTCCTTGCGGAACAAACGGCTGAAGTGCCGTTCGCTGCAACCCAACCGGCCCGCCAGGTCCTCCAGCGAACTGGCGGTCAACTCTGCTTCCCGGACCTGGCCGATCATGTGCCGCAACCGCTCGCGAAGCTCGCCCGGCGGCGCGGAGGCCGGCCCCTTGTCCGCCAGCAGAACGCTGACGGCCCCGGCCCACAATTGAAGGAGCCGGCACCGCTGGAGCAGCGAGCAGGCCCTGGTTTGATCGGTCACGCGCGCAAATTCCTGCGCGATCCCGTCCGAAGCCGGATACGTCAGCATGGAGGAAGAGGGAGAGTTCGGCGCCGCGTCCAGTTGCTGTCCATCCGTCACCGTCAGCAGATCCGCGATCGACCGGGGATCCACCCCGTAATACTGGAGCTTCAGCGGCCCCATCTGGCTCGCCCGCAACGAGCCGCGTCCGTTGAACGCGACCGCGAAACAGTCGCCCGGATTCAATTCGCGAGTGGCATTTTCCTGCAGCCAGTACCCCGCGCCCTCCGCGACGCGTCCCATCCACCATCCGGGCCGGCCAGGGCACCACTCTCCGGAGGGCCTGAGGGTGAGTTCCCGCAGAGCCAGATTTCGCTCGACTGTCATTGAGTCGGCCAAGCCTGCTGAACGGCTGTGACAGGGAGATGTCGCCTGTGTCAC
>Ga0187860_1000989_pt1 | contig 26249 bp, 25 predicted proteins | sample June2016WEW_10_4_FD_132981 | JGI IMG/M metagenome (GOLD analysis project Ga0187860, IMG submission 132981) | Peatland microbial communities from SPRUCE experiment site at the Marcell Experimental Forest, Minnesota, USA - June2016WEW_10_40 | ecosystem: Environmental > Terrestrial > Soil >...
GGCAGATGTTTGCCAATTTGATCTGGCAGGGCCAAGTGTCCCGAATCAACCCCGCGCCATAATTTTTTCGCCGGCTGATTGGCCGCGTTTCCCAAGGAGACAAGCGATCCGCCGCCGTATGCAGATGGAATCAAAATCGCCGGGCCATAATCCGCAGCCATTGAGAATCCCTGCCAGTCATCGCCTGCTGTTGGCTTGATTTCGAAATAAACGGTTTGTGTAAGCGCCGAGGAAAAAACCAGCAATCGCGCCAAACCTTGCGCCGGGTCATTTGAAGGCAGGATAAAATGAATCCGCTCTCCTTGGACTTCCAGGATGCGTGCGCCCGCGAGACCAGCACATTTGTCCGCGACGGCAGTGAAATCCTCCAGAATGTCCACACACTTCATTGCTTTCCGCGTGTCTTCCGCAGCGGCTAAATCCAGATTCAACCGCAGGTCAGCATATACGTGAAACCCGATTACGTCGGAAAATCGCAGCAGGTCGGAAGGCTGGAAAAAGTCTCGATTGCCTGTTAAAAGCCAGAAATTTTCAAATGTCAAACGCTCGTAATTTTTCATGCTTGTTTATCCTTTTACTTGTCCGGGTTTGCTGACACGCCGAGATGTCCACCAGCGAGAGCGCCGATCACCGCACCGACTGGTCCCGCAACGGCAAATCCAACAGCGCCTCCACCAACCGCGCCAAGAATCCCATTATCGGTTTTCGCCTGACGCCGTCTTTCCAGTGACAGCGGCGCGCTGGTTTTCCCATTCCATCGTCGCGCGGTTCGCGTGGTCTTGCTGCTCTTGTCGAGGTTGCAGTCGATGCAGGCTGCCTTGAGATTATTGAGGTGGTCTGTCCCGCCTTTGGAGCGTGGCACAGAATGGTCAACGTGCCATGCACCCCGTTGTCCCTGCCGTCCATAATTCTTTCGGGACAACTTCGTTTGACAAAGATGGCAGTAACCACTCGTGCGGCGGTAAATCCAATCTAGTTGTTCTTTTGTGTAAGCCATAGTTCAACTTTCCAATCCGCGAGACGTTCGCACGAGATGTGCAAGAGAATAAGGACAATGATTGCCGACAAACTTTGTCCGGCGCGTGACTTAATGGCGGCCAGTCACTAAAATGCCGCCCCATGAAAATGCCTTTGAACGATGCTTTATCTCGGCAAGCGAAGCTCGCCTTTCGTCGTGTTCGGCCTGGGGGCGAACTCATCAAGCGATTTCATGCCCTGCCCGATAGAGCCCGCACTGACACGAGCCTGCAACGACTATGCGGGTGGCTAGTTGTGCCGTATTCACTGTGGCCGATTGACGTTTTGGGACTGGCTTCGCACGTGGTCACACTTGTCGAAAACGGAAAAATGCCGAGCGCCGAAGTCCGGGCCTTGATTTCCTTGCTCGGAGAACCGCCGAATGTGGATACCTGTGATGTGATTTGCGCGTATGAACACCTCGTTAGCGGCGGAAGTTACGAATGCCTTATCAAAGCCCAGCATAAATTTAATGCGAGGGAAAAACGGCTTTTGGAAAATCAAGAATTTTTGGCTGATTGGAAATGGATTAGGCGCCGTTTTGATATTTCAAAGCATCAAGGCGACAACGGCGTCATCCGTCGCCGCATGATTTTTGAGCGAAATTTCCGGCCGCCAGATTGGGATTTTTCGTGGAAGACAGCGGAAGCCAAGTTTGAAAATGTGTTCGATGCGTTCTGTCACAAATGGACGCTTTACGGAATGGAGCGGGACAAACCTCTTCTGCAAAAATTGAGCGTGACCATTACTCCTTACGGCACAATGGTCGTAATTCCACGTTTTTGGAGCTTCGACCACATCCGCGACTTGGAATGGCGTGAGATTATGCGACTGCACAACGCAAGAAAGGTCCCGAGGCAAGGTGCCAAATTGGCCGCGAATCAAGCCGAGCGGCGATTGTTGGCTAAAGCTGCGCGGAATTGTCTTGCGGAAGCGAAACGGCGTGGAATGAAGGGTGAGGCAAAGGATTATTGGGTGATGGAAAAGGCCGGCTTACCCCCGAATACCGACCCACGACAGTTGCGAAGACTTGTGCATTTCAAATGAAACAATGACTGGTCGATAGGGATTCCCTCACGAACCGGCTTGTATCGCTGTCCCAATCACCCGTCATATTTTCACGACGATGTGCCGACGAACACACCTTCCTGGCCCAATTTCGCTGCGGCCTGCTCCATTCTGTCTTGGTCTAATGGCACGTGACGAACTTACGCGCCTTTGCCCAGCTTGACGAGGCCTCATCCGGTGGTGGGCGAGTGAGGAAATCAGCCTTCAAACTGCACGGAACCTTTGGCATTCTGACCGCATGGCATACTCAAAAAGGAATAGGAAGAATCCGGCGGCGGTGGCGCTGGGGCGGCTGGGCGGGCTGAAGGGTGGCAAGGCGCTGGCGGCGAAAATGACACCGGCACAACGCAAAGCCAGCGCCCGCAGGGCGGCCCTGGCACGATGGTCAAAAAAAACATAAAATGTTGTTGAATATGCGCGAGCGGTCGCGCATAATGTAATCATGAAACTGCGGAGCACGTTGGACCAAATTAAGCAAGGCGGAAGGATTGTCTACAACGATGGACGGCCAGGGCACGCGGGTGTGTTGGCGACTGTGCTGGCCGTGGACAGCAAGGGAATGACGGTGCAATTTGATGACCGGGCGGATACGAGCCGCATCGCATTTTCGGACCGGGGCTGGATGGACTTTATCGAGGTGGCCGAGTGAAGAATCTGAGAAAAGATTTGAGCAGCTGCCGCATATTAATTGTTTCTGGAAAATACGTCGGACAAGAGGGGGTCTGCCTTGGGAGGTCAACTGATGGGAAGAAGTGGGCAGTCTCGCCTGACGGCTCAAGCGAGATTCTGGATCTGGTGTTTGAAAGGGAATTCGGGCTCCTGCTGGACATGTCCGATGACGCGCGCAAGAACTGATGTCGAACCATGGCGATTGTGATGTGTTCCTAACCAAGCGAACGGACGATTGCCCGCCCCGAACAAGAAGGCATTCCGGCATCCGCACCGCCCGCGAGCCTTTCCGGCCGCGACTCTTGTATTCGCTTTTCAAGACGTTCAAAGTTCGTTAATCTCTTGCCAACCCCGGTCGGGGAACCCGGACTTCGCTGGACAAAAGCGTGAGCGAGAAGTTTGGGATCCCCGGAGAGTCCATCGCAACAAATTGATCCGGATTTGGATTGCGCATCATGATTATCGGCATGCAAGAATGAAAAATGCGTTAGACAATTTGATCGACGTTGATTTGTTTGCTGGAGCGGGCGGGTTGGCGGTTGGACTCAGAGCGGCGGGATTCTCACCGGCAAGTTTTTACGAACTGGACGTCCGATCGTGTCAGACGTTGAGGCATAACCTTGAAGGAACGCACTCCACGTTGTTTGGAACGGTGTATGAGGGCAAGGCTGAGGAGGTTGATTGGAATCCGCTTTCTGACAAGGTGCGTCTATTGGCTGCGGGAGCGCCCTGCCAGCCGTTCAGTCTTGGAGGAAAACACCAAGCCGACAGGGACGGACGCAATCTGTTCCCGCAGGTCTTTCGAGCTGTGCGGGAACTTCGCCCGATGGCTATCTTCCTTGAGAACGTGCGCGGGTTGGCCCGTGAATCTTTCCGCCCCTACTTCGACTACATCTTGCGTCATCTGGAATGTCCCTCGGTCAAGCCGGGACACCATGAGCTTTGGCAGAATCACGACCATCGCATTCGGCAATTGCAGATGTCTCCGGGGTATGAGCCGGAATACCGAGTGGTCTATAGGCTGGTGGAAGCAGCGGATTTTGGCGTTCCACAGAATCGTCAACGGGTGTTCATTGTGGCCACTCGCCGGGATCTTCCAGTTTACGAGTTTCCTCATCGGACCCATTCGAAAGCGGCGTTAATTGCTGCGCAAAAATCCGGGGAGTATTGGGAACAACATGGGATTCGTCGCCCTCGGAGTTTCGTTCTTAGTGAAAACGGAGGCCATGATGCAAACGGTTCGCTGCCGTGGCTAACGGTCAGGGACGCACTACAAAGTTTGCCGCCTCCTTCGAAGTTGGAATCGGATTCCACCATGAATCATTGGGCGATTCCTGGCGCACGAATTTATACCGGACATAGCGGAAGCATAATGGATTGGCCTGCCAAAACCATCAAAGCGGGAGTGCATGGCGTGCCGGGCGGAGAAAACACGATCACCGACGACGACGGTGCGTTTCGATATTTTACTTTGCGGGAGACAGCGCGAATGCAAACGTTCCCAGACAAGCACCTCTTCAAAGGAGCTCGCATTCATGTAACCCGTCAAATTGGGAACGCCGTGCCATGCCTCTTGGCGACCAACCTGGCACAACCACTTTTCAACCTCATAAAGCACCACCTCACTGTGAAAGGGAAAGGAACCAAATGACAACACCCTCTAGGGAATTTGACCTGAATCCGCACCCGCGGATTCTGCCGATGTTGGGCGAAATCAACCTTCCTCAATGGCGTTGCATTGCCGAGTTGGTGGACAACGCCGTTGATGCGTTTCTCACCGCTGCCCGTTCAGGACACCCCATTCACACTCCCGAAGTGCATGTTTCGCTTCCTACCGCTGACGACCCCTCAGCCAAAGTAACCATTCGCGATACCGGACCGGGAATGGATCTCGGCACTCTGGAGAACGCCGTGAAGGCCGGCTGGACCGGCAATGACCCAATCAATAACTTAGGCATGTTCGGCATGGGATTCAATATCGCGACGGCGCGGCTTGGAACGGTGACGCGGGTTTGGACGACGCGGCAGGAGGATACGGAGTGGTGTGGCTTGGAAATCAATTTTGAAACACTCGTTAGGCAGCGTCATTTCAAAACACCAATGCTGACGCGTCCAAAAACCGATTCGCCCGAACACGGAACTGAGATCACAATTGAGAAACTGAAACCCGAACAGCGCCAGTGGTTGTCGCGAATAGCGAATCGCTCAAAAATTCAAAAGGAGCTCGGCCGCGCCTATTCCACCATGCTTCGTCCGAACGGGCGACCAGTTTCGTTCGCATTGAAAGTAAATGGCAACCTCGTGCCGGGGCGACACCATTGCATTTGGGGTGGGGAAGCGGTGGCGCGAGAAGTTGAAACAACACGCTACGGCGTCGTGTCCGCGTATCAGCTTTTCGATAGGAGATTGCCGGACCGTCTTTTCTGTCAGAAGTGCTGGCAATGGCTTGCCGCAGGCGAAGAGCTCTGTCCGGCTTGTGAAACGAAAGATGGCGTCGTCCCGCGGCAACGCCGGGTGCACGGATGGTTGGGAATCCAACGGTATCTCGACGAGAATCATTACGGCATTGATCTTATCCGGCACGGCCGCAAGATCGAATCCGAGAATACAGACCTCTTCAAATGGGTCACGGATGGCGGTAGCGAAGAGGAGTATCCGATTGACGATCCTCGCCATCGGGGACGAATCGTTGGCGAAATACACTTAGATCACTGTCGTGTGACGTATACGAAGGACCGTTTCGACAGGAACGATCCGGCGTGGGAAGAGATGGTGCGGATTGTCCGCGGTGACGGCCCCTTAAGGCCGGACAAAGCCGCAGAGCTGGGCTTTGCGCCGAACAACTCGCCACTGTTTTTGCTGTTTCAGGCGTTCCGGCGTTCCAGTCCGAAACCTAAAGTGGCTGGCTGCTACGCAAAGCTGCTCGTGTTGCCCGATAATGATGTCGCGTCCGAAATGGCGCAAAAGTTCTACGCTGGCGAACCGGAATTCCAAACCGATTCGAAGTGGTGGGACTTAGTTACGGAGGCGGACCGACAACTTTTGACATCACCGCCAGGCGGGGGTGGAGGAACCCCGGGCGGCTTGCAGGGGTTCGGTCCACAGCCCGGTCCCGGCGGAGGAGCCCCCCAGCCGCCCGCGCCTGCCCCAGCTCCCCCGCAACCCGCACCTCAACCGACAAGAACTCTTCTTCAAATGCTGAGCCGCGAGTATCGGGACGATTTAACGAACATGCGTTGGGACGTGCGCGCCTATTCCGTGCAGGACGGCGACCCGGTTTTGGGCCAAGCCCCCCGCCCGTGGAGTATGAGGAGGACTTCAACGGGCACCGATGAATTCTTCGTCAATTTGGACCACGACGTGTTTCGCTCCGCGACGCTGACACCGCTCGACGCACTCCTTGCAGAATTGAGTTGGGGAGCTATGGACTTTCAGCGATCGAATCCTCCCAGCGCGGGCTTTTCGGGCATCCTTGCGGGCCTGAGAGACCGTTACGCCGGAATCAACAAACTGGACGGGGCTTCACTCTCCTCTGAAGCGGGCATGACGTTGACAGCAATTGCTCGGAGTCTCGCGGGACATCTAAGTGTTGAGGACAGTCACGCGCTTTTCGCCGAGCTGCCGGCTGCGGAACAAGAGGCGATTTTGCAGCGGATGGCGACCGTTTCTGCCCCGCGAAACGCGATCAACGAAGGACGTTTCTTGGAGTTCGCTCAGCGAAAAACATTGCTCAAGTTCTTCGAACGCCATCCGGAACTATTCTTCGACGGCCGATATTGGGATACCCAGTATTCGGGCCTCGACTACGGCCACGCGTTGGCCACGGAGGAGGCGCGTTCTCAGGTGGTTCGTTACTATTCAAGCCTGCTCACCGATGCGACGTGGTTAGCCGAACAGGACCCGGTGGAACTGGACTCCGCAAGCCGCCCACGGTTACTTAGAGCCGCGCTCGCTCTTGAACTTTTGGCGCCTACCGGTCAACAGGAGGAAGAGTCTTGATTGATCGCGCCCAAGGCTTCTTGAATGATAGGCGGTTGCTGCTGGGCCCCTGGCAAGCGCTTGAACGGGACGTTGCTCGGCTATTGCTCGGGAATGGATTCGACGACGTTCGACTCGTTGCGGGTTCAGGAGATCGCGGTGCCGATGTGCTTGGTGTGAAAGACGGCGAATTGTGGGTCTTTCAATGCAAGCACACTTCGCGAACGCCGCCCCCCTCCGAAGCAATAAAGGAGGTTGTTGCGGCGGGAGAATACTACAAAGCCAATCGTTTGGTTGTGGCCACATCCCGGCAGCCCGGGGATTCCTTCACCGAGGAAAAAGCCCGCTATGAGCGCACGGGGTTAAGAATTGAAGTCGCCGGACCGCCAGAGTTGCTCCGATTGATGGCTCAAACGCCGGAGTATTCGAAGCACCGAAAAGGGTTGAGACCATACCAGGAACACACCTCGCATCGGTTGCGCGAAGCGTTATTGGATACGGGCAAGGGCCAGATTGTGCTCGCGACTGGCCTTGGCAAAACGGTCGTAATGGCTGAAACCGTGGCGGACCTTCTACGGGACGAATTAGTGGAAGGCGGACGGGTGCTTGTTCTCGCGCATGTGCGTGAATTAGTGAACCAACTTCATTTCAATTTTTGGTATCAACTTCCCAAGTGGATTCCGACGCATCAACTTTCCGAAGGAGAAGTTCCCTCGTTTTGGGATGGAATAACATTCGCAACCATCCAAAGCGTCAAGGCGAAGCTTGAGTCTTTGCCATCCTTCGGTCTCATCCTAGTTGATGAAGCGCACCACATCGGGGCGCAGACGTTTCAAGACGTCATCGACGGTCTGAAGCCTCCGATGTTGGGAGGTGTAACCGCTACACCATGGCGGGGTGACGGATATGACATTGACCAAATACTTGGACCAGCGCTCGTCCGAATGGGTATCGCCGACGGGCTCCGAGAAGGACATCTTTCGGAGGTCGATTATCGACTTTTGGGGGACAATTTGGATTGGCAGTTTGTCCAAGAAGCGTCACGGTTCAAATATTCGCTTTCACAGCTCAATCGAAGGCTTTTCATACCAACGCGGGACGATGAGGCCGCGCGAAAGATCCGTCGAACATTCGACGAAGAAAAGCGACGAGGCGGAATCGTTTATAGCCCGACGACCGCCCACGCGGGCATGTTTTGTGGAACGCTTCGCCGATACGGCTTCCGCGCGGAGGCAATCTCCCACGAAACCCCGGCCCAGGAGCGAGACGTTTTGATGGCTCGGTTTAGAGCGGGGAAACTGGATTTTGTCGCCACGGTCGACTTATTCAACGAAGGCGTCGATGTGCCAGATGTCGACATGATTGTTTTTATGCGTGCAACTCATAGCCGTCGAATTTTCGTGCAACAGCTCGGACGAGGACTTCGAGTCAGCAAAACGAAGGACAAAGTGGTGGTGCTGGACTTCGTGACGGATTTACGCAGGATTGCGGAGGTAATTCACTTGGATAAGGCGGTTCGAGGGGGGTCTGTCGAGCAGTTGGGACTTGGGAGCCGGCTCGTGGAGTTTGACGACAAATCGGCCGGAAATTTCCTTCGCGAATGGATGCTTGATCAGGCGTCCCTTCTTGACCGCGAGGACGATCCACTCCTGGAACTTCCGAAGTTTAATTTTCCCGAACCGCCGGCCCCGGGAGGTGTTCAATGAGCGTCCCGGAATCAGTCCGCCAGAACCTCCGTCAGAAGTTATGGCAAACGGCGGACGAACTCGATTGGCTGAGTCTAACGAGCACCGCCAAATCGCAGTATTATGAAGCGTGGACGCGAGATCCGACAATCGGAGGTTTGCTCGCTCGTTATATCCCGCTTGGGGACGTTCGCGTCTATATCAAAGACACTCTGTTGAAAGACTTTCTGCAAAATCGTTTGTCCAACGATTCCCTCGCATATCGAGCGCTCGGCATTGACGGTTCGGCAAAAGCCGCGAAAAGCTACGTGAAGCCGCACGGTCGTCTTTTGGAGGACGGCAGGATAATTTGCTGGGGAAGAGCTGCGGCGTGGAAGGCCATATTGATGGCGACTTACGAAAGAGCGTATGGCGGCCAAAGGCTGAAAGCGTTCGGCGCCGTGCTGACTCACGCCGTGGGCCGATACAAGGAAACGAAGACCCGGGAGATGGTTGAGCAAGCCGCAAAAAGCTTGGGGATTGAGCGAATTATGTGGAGAGAATGAACCCAATGAGGGATCCCCTTTCAAAGGCACAAAGATCCAGGCTCATGGCAAGAGTCAAAGCGCGAGGAAACAAGTCGACCGAGCTCGAGCTCACGGCGGCTCTAAAGAGGTATCACGTCGTCGGATGGAGAAGGCATCCAAAGAACGTCTTGGGCAGGCCCGACTTTTATTTCAGGACGGAAAAACTGGCCGTCTTCGTCGACGGCTGTTTCTGGCACGCCTGCCCCAAGTGCGGCCGCCTCCCGAAATCGCGTGTCGAATTTTGGACTTCAAAGATTACGGGGAACCGCCTCCGAGATAAGAGGGTCGGGGCGAGACTTCGCGGGCAAGGCATTGCCGTCTTGAGGTTTTGGGAACACGAAGTCGGGGTCTCCGCAAAGAAGTGTATAAATAAAATAGTTGAAAAGCTGTGGTCTCAACGTCGGGATGCCGTGGCGGCCATCCGGCTGTCTGAAAAATGAAAGCCAACGAACTGCTGCTCAAGCACCAATTGAATGTCGCCCATTATTGGGAACAGAAAGTGTCGGGCCCAGAATTGGGGGGGCCATCCGAAAAACTGCCAAGATTAGCGAACGAGCCCAGCGTGCCTACCAAGTGGACCCTCACCCAGGGCATCGGCTTGCATGACTGGCAAAAAGAGTGTCTCGAAAAGTGGATTGCGGCGGGGAGACACGGCGTTGTCAAAGTTGTCACCGGCGCTGGCAAGACCGTCTTCGCGCTTGCCGCAGCCGAGACACTTCAAAACACCGAGCAGCCGGACCTGTTAGTCGCAATCGTCGTTCCCACGATCGTCCTTATGGACCAGTGGTATGACGCTATAATCCAATTCGGGAATCTTCCTGGACGTGCGGTTCGCCGCGTCGGCGGGGGCCATTCGGACGATTTCACAGGCGATGCGCGTGTTCTGATCACGGTGCTCGCTTCTGCACAAAAACTGTTAGCGGAGAAAACGCGAAACATGGATCCGGGACGACGCATGATGCTCATCGTCGACGAATGCCATCGGGCGGGGGCCGAACAAATGTCTCGAATCTTTAGCGCGCCGTTTGCCTTTTCGCTGGGGCTCTCCGCAACACCGGAGCGGGAGACAGTTACCGAAACAACGGACGAGGAAGGGGATGCACGAGACGAAACCGAAGTCGTGGTGGCCGTTCCTTTCGACGAATCGAAGATTGGAAAGGCGTTAGGGCCGATCATATACGAACTCACCTTTGCCCAAGCAATCGAGCGCGGAATCCTCCCGCGCTTTGCGATTCAACATTATGGCCTTCCTCTCGCCGCAGACGAACGTTCGATCTACGAGCGAGTTTCTAGGGATATCACGGAACTTCGGCGGACGCTTCAAAACTATAACTCAACCACGCGCGCTCTCGGCGGCGGAGCGCTCGTAGGATGGGCTCGGAAAGCCGCCGGGAATAGGCGCGCTCCAATATCGGCGACGGCCGCTGAATATGTCGAGCTGACAAGCAGGCGCAAATCCATCGTTTATCGAGCAAAGGCCCGTGAAGCGGCGGTTTTCGAACTGCTAAGGCGAGAATTTTCCCAAAATGAAAATGCGCGTGTAATTCTCTTCCATGAGTCAATCGCGGAGGTAATGCGGCTCTTCGGGGCGCTGCGTGAACAACAATTTCGTGTCGTTCCGGAACACTCGGAGCTCAGTGATTCACTTAGAGCGGAGAGCATCGAATTATTCCGAAAAGGTATTGCTCAGGTTCTGGTGTCCGCGCGTTCTCTCATAGAGGGCTTCGACGTTCCAGCCGCAGACGTTGGGATAGTTGTGGCATCATCATCATCAATCCGGCAAAGAATACAGACATTGGGTCGAATTCTCCGGAAGCATCAAACGGCAAAAGGCACCGAGAAACACGCCGCGCTTCAAGTCCTTTACATGGCGGGAACCGTGGATGAGTTAATTTACGAGAAGACCGATTGGAATCGCGTCATCGGTGCGGACAGAAACAGCTATTTTGTTTGGAGTCCCTCGGATGGAGTTGAACCTATTGCAAAAGAGGGTCCACCGCGGCTTCCTCTAATGACGGAACTCCAAATCGATTGGTCTCGGCTGAAGATCGGCGACATATATCCCGGCGCTTATGAGGGCTTAGAGCTGTCGTGCGACTCGCTTGGAAATGTAACGGATTCAGAAAAGCATGTGGCCCGTAATCCGCAAAATGTCGCAGCGATGCTGAAGAAAGTCACCGGCCGCGTCGGTCGCTTCAAAATAACGCCGCAAAAACTGGCGGTGCTCATACGTATGCCGGAAAAAGAGGGATCATGGATAACAAAACTCGCGGGCTTTCTAGGCAGTGCATTTGATTTTCAGAGGATGCCTGCTGAGTCAACAAGCCAGGCGCTTTCAGGGTTGGAACCGGGCGATGAATACTCGGGTGAGGTGGGAAAAGGCGAGGAATTTCGTCTGAAACAGCGGGCGAACGGGGCGGTAATCGCGTTGAAGGTCCGTGGCGGCGAAGTTTTCGCACGGACGGGCTCGCAAGCACGAGATCCAAAAAGCGGCGAGGATGCCGAGCGAGTCGTTCGGGCCGCTCAGGCTGCGGCATCAAAAGAAGGCCAGTGGATCCCGAGATTTCGAATCAACGAAAAGAAGCATGCGTTTTATCTATCTCATGGGCGCGCCAGATTCCTTTGTGCGCTAGAAAAAGGTCTGGAATTCCCAGAGGGCGAAGGCTAGTCGATATGTGAGCGAATTCAACTTCAAGCGAATGGGACCAGCGCGTTGGCTCGGTCGCTATCGGCGACCGATGGGCCAAGAATCGTGCTATCACATCAGTTCAAGCGGCGCTATTGAGGTGCGTTGGCAAGATGACGGCTACAATTTCAATTGTCCCGTGATCAATACGCCAGCTATTGAAGATCTAGCGGCCTCGATTAATGAAATTAAGCGGAAAATGACTGGCGTTGCGGGTGGTTCATTTGTGATCAACGAGTTTGGACAAGTAATTGTGCCGATCTACCAAAGCACCGACCGATTCTTGGTCGGACAAGCGACCGGAAGGATGTGGTTCCAAGATCCGTGGGAGTCGAGCCGGAGATTATGTCTAGACCTGGACGAGGCGGCCCAGTGCGGCGACGATTGGAATTTACCCTATTTAGGAATGCAATATCAGTTGTCCGCCGCAGGCCGAATTTACTATTGGCGAGAGGATGGCGAAGGGGGCAGAACGGAAAGCCCACCCGTTCAAGATGAATCCCTGATCCAACTGTTCAGAAAGATTCGACCTTACGGCGCGGTCCGCTTCATCGTGAATCAACACGGGCTGGCGCTAACAAAAAAGCATGCTGGCGGCACACAGTGGAAAGGGGTCTTCGTAGGCAGAATCAACCTAAACAAATGGTTCAACAAAGAGGAAACTGATGCCAACGATCTATAATGGAAACTGGCCGGCCGTTGTTAATCGTGATGCGAAGTATCACGTAAAACAAAGCGGCGGAAAATTCGTCGTCGAGTTGCAGTATCGAACGGCCGATGGAGAAAGGTGGTGTATGACAACACGGTTGCACGAGCAGCTTGTTGAACTTGTTAACACCATAAAAGTTGAGATCAATGGTAGCCCTGGGGGCGTGTTCTATCTAAACGAATACCGACAGGTAGTCGTGCCGGCGGGCCGACCACCCGCATGCTATTATGCCGGCGAATATCACGGGGACCTAGAATTCTATTTCGAAGACCACTGCATCAGCGGAAACATGACGCCTCGTCCAGGCGTGGCTTGGGAAGGACCGCATGTAGGCATACCGTATAAATTAACCGCGAACGGAAAGGATATTTCTTACGAGCGCAAACTGCGTCTGAACGTAACGCGCGATGAGCGTTTGAGCGCCCACGTAGGTGAGGCTCTCGCGGCGACTTTTGCCGGCAAGCTGGCGCGAATTGTGGGGTATAACGGAGGAAGGTTTTACATCAACGAATTTAAGCGGATGTTCAAGCCGAGGCAGCACGACGGCGGCGTGGAATATATTTACATTGGAATGCTCGAGCCGGACGATCCTTGGTTTCCGCGACCGCATCCTGAACAATCTTAGCCCCCATTTATTTTGCGAAAGGGTAATCCAAGGCGTCCTGCACGACTGCCCGCGCCTTCCTCAGCATTCCTGCATCTGAGCCGGTCCGTGGTGCTTTTGCCGCGGCAGCTTGGAACCAATCAGCCACACATTTGGACAAATGGAATTCACTTGTTCGCGAACAATGCGAGTTACGGGACAAACTATTGGTGATTCACAAGCTATTAATCTTGTTTCACTTGAACGCTCTCAGCACTCGGCATGATGTCAAAATCGTCTCCACCAAGGAAACCAAGTTGAAATGTTTCCGTTGGATTCAAGCGGCGGCAATCTCACCCGTCGGAAGCCATGCTCACAGTGAACGAGCACACACTCATGATCTCGGAGATTGCGGAGCTTATGCGGCTTGATTTTGTGTTCTTCTGTTTCCGAATAATTGACATTGCGCCTACCGGCGCTGAGTCCCCACGAGCGTTTGACCACACGCTTCTTGCCGATGAAGTCGGCGGCTTGAACGGCATCGGCTTCGTCGGCGGCACGGAAAATCAATCGGTTGCGAAGATTCAGCGTTAGAACTTTTGATTTGTCGTTGCCTAATGGCGGCACCAGCGAAGTTGTGCTTTGCGCGGCGGCAACGATTGTTGCGCCTGCCTCACGAATCACATCCACACAATTGTAATCGCTCGTACCGTCTTCACTGGCGGTCATGAATCGCTGCGCTTCGTCGGCCCAGAGGATGAGCAGGTTGTTCTTGGCGCGGTCAGCCTTGGTTTTGTCGAACCGGCGCAAGGCGTGACTGTAATAAAGCAGCTTGAGGAACGTGTTCACATAGCGCCGCTCGGTTTGGAATTTCTGCGGCATCGTGGTCAGGATGATTTTGCCCTGGTCAATCGAGGCGAAATCAAACGTGCTTTCATCAGTGCAAAAAACTTCGGCGACTTCGGGAGTCAAAAAGTATTGAAGATAATTCCCGATGGTTTCACGGACGCCGCCGGATTGTTCTTCAGGCTGGTTAAGAAAGCGGTTTGCGAAATGGGCATAAACGGCCTCGCGCCGTGGCGTTTCCAACAGGCTCTCCAAATTCTCCATCTCCTCTTCAAGCAAGTCGCGGTCGGATAGCAACTCGAACGCTCCGAGCAATGTGACCGGCCGTTTCAATTCGTAGAGCATTTCGAGCGCATGGGCGATGTGGGTTTGTGCTTGGCTCTTAAAAAAGCCTTTGTCTCCGCCCTGGCCGAGACTCGTGGCAGTATCCACGATGAATTTAGCGTAGGTCGTAAAGGGGATGCTGCGGTCGCCGGTCAAGTTAAAGCGGTGTTCCGGCGTCCAATTTTTGTCTGAGCTATCGGAGCGGATTCGCAATTGAATCAGGTCGTGCTCGCGGCCGTAATGTTTCGCCATCGCTGCAAGCGTTTCCCAATAGACTCCCTTTTCATCAATGCACAGGCCGCCCCATGTCGGTTCGTTTTGGAAAACCTGGTGTGCCAACTGATTGATGCCAGAACTGGTTTTCCCAGAACCAGTATCGCCGGTGATGAGCCAACCGCGACAAAACTGAGTTCGCTTCCATTTCAAGCCGCCAAGTCGCGCCACAAAGCCTCTGCGGTTGCGCGGAACGAACAAGAGCCAAAGTGCAATGAGTGCCAGCAGAATGCCGCCGGCGACCATAAAGTATTTCGGATGCCTCAATGCGAGAAGGGGGTCTGGCGGCGGCATTATCGGGCTGAACGGTATGAATTCGAGCTTCATTGCCAAGCCCTTCCGATGAGATAACCAGCAAGCAATCCAGCAACGGTCGCAAATACAGCGGCGGTACGCGTAACTCCGGTTGCGCGACCCGGTGATTGATTTCGCAAAACCTCCAGCAAGGCAGCGGACTGTCCCTGAAATATCCGCGCGGCTTCGGCGAGCTTCGCAATGTCTGCCCTGAACTGCTGAAACGACGGAATCTCCCTGCGGCGGACTTCATCCCAATGCTGTTGGTGGATTCGGAACAACTCGACGAGGAGCATCACCGCGTCGTCTTCTCGCAGCCGATGTTTATCGCGCCACTCGGCGACGGCCGCGTCGAACTCTTCGTCGAAGTCGGGTTGTTCGTTGTTCGGCATGGGGTTCATTTTGCAGGCAGTAGCAAGCTGGCGACGGATTCAATCTCGGCGTAAAGCTTCCGCTGCCATGTCTGAAGTCGTTGACGGTCCAGGAGGCTGAAAGCGGGATGCTTGGTTGCCGCCGTGATGGTCAGGTTTTCAGCATTGAGTGCTTCGACCAGCCAATCCTGTAATTGGGACATGGCGATTTCTCGCCCGCCAAGCTTTTCTTTGAGCTGTGCGCGCACTTCGGACGACTCGAACAATGCGAAGCTATCGCTGTGGGCAGCGTTGCGAACCACCGCGTAACTGCTCTGCTTACCGAACTGGTCGACGAGCCGCTGAACCTGGTCAACGCTGTCCGCCTCATGGTTCACGGGTATCACGAGCGTGAGTGCCGCGCCCATAGCGGACAGGACGGCGGGCAGGTCGATTTCAGCGAAATAGTCAATGAACAGGTCGGTGGATGCGGCCCGGCAGTCCATAACCACGAGATTGGTCTTTTCCAATGCGGTGAAAATACCGTCGAGTTCACGGTGGTTATCCAAGTCAAGAAATCGGGTGTCCGGGTGAAACCGCTTCAGCGTCGAATTCTCGTTGTCGCTGTCTATCGCGACATGGGCGATGCCCTTGTCTTTGAGGAATTGAACGAAATTGACGGCGAAGAAGCTTTTGCCGACACCGCCTTTGCCGTTGAGGATGAGGTCGAGACGTTTCATGTGCCTTGAGGTTTGAGCATCCGAACTTGCGCGATGCGTGGGCCGCGTGTGCGAGTTGGCGGAGCTTCGTTGCCGTTGGGATTAGTGGAAGGTTCTGCCGGTGCAATGGCTTCTGCCGCCGGCACCGCATCAGTTGTTGTCTCCCCGCCATTCGCAGATGTCGGAGCGGGCGGGCGTTTCCGGCTCGGGCGCTTGCGTGGCCGAACGGCCTCACCGAGCACTTGATGACAGAATACAGCAATGGCGGTCTTGCTGGTTGGCAGACAATGCTGTGTGAGGAGGTCGGCAATGGAACGATACGACGCGCGCTTTTGCCGCAACTCGACGATGACATCCTTCGCGGGGAGCAAATCCTGGAATTTCTGAGGACGGCGCGGCGTGAATTCTTCGACCGCTTTTCGAACTGCTGCTGGATCAAAGGAGGACATAAATGGGAATGCTGTGAATGTGAACCGGGAAACTGGTCGGTGGAAAAATGGAAACGGAGATGCGGTGACGTGGACGATTCGTTGCCTGTTGAAATACGAGGCCAATGTTGGTTTGTGGAAGGCTTATGGGCGTGGACCATTCATGCCTGCGGACTGTCTGCGGACATTGTATATACGCTGCCAATTCCTGGCTGTGCCGTGTGAAGGCCGTTGAGAGCGCGCGAATGCGGCCTGTCCCTTGTCGCGCTCGCGGATGCGGACAGAACATGTATTTTGACTGTTCGCGGACACGGATGATTCGGGTCCATGTCCTGCATTGAGCCTGTTCGTGTTCATGGAATGGCCGCGTCTGCGACCATGAATCGCCGATGTTGCGCGGTTGTCGCGCGCTTTCACCGCGACCGCTTCGCGGACTCAAAAACCTGCCTCCCGGCAGGAGTAAGGCGTGCCCTGTCCTAAACATGATGAGAAACACATTGCCTCCTCTGTTGCATCAACTCGTTGCGCCATTGTTCCAACTGCGCGGCAACGGACTGAATCCGGCTGGTTTGTTCGATGGCTGTGACCTCGATGCGTCCGGCCTGGTGAATTTCAAACGGCGACTCCCGGAGTTGCATCGTGGAATCGGAAGCACGTTGATTGAGTCGTTCGCCAAGTTTATTCAGCACCTCAATGGCGGTGCGTAACTGCGTGGTTGTTGGTGTTTGCATAATCAAGGGTGAATGCCGCGCGAAGGTTTCTGCGCGAATTGGTGACGGTGGCGAGCGCGCTTCTCTGGAAGCCAAAGTGCTTGCTTCGCTTGCTCGGCGGTGACTGGATGCGCCCAAGGCGATTCCAAGCCGAGTTTCCCGGCGATTTCTTCGGCTGCAAGTTTGGTGGGCGCTTCGACGACGGTGCGGAGTGGGTCACCCATCAGACGCGCGTGTTCACGGTCAGTGTAATAGATGCCCCAAAGCTGGTTGCCGGGCTTCGGCATCGGAACTGCGCTCGTTTTCATGCCCGCAGTTCATCACAGATCGAGACTGCTGTGGTGTATCAGCTACACAACATGCGCGCACAGTCCGTGTATTGTCCTGCCTGTGGTCACGGCAAAGACGCAATACAACCTGAAGAACGCCCAGGAATACTTTGAGGAACACCTGTGCGTTGGCGATTACTACGATGAGGGCCAGCGTGTGGCCGGTGAGTGGATTGGATTGGGCGCGGAACGGTTAAATTTGTCCGGGAAAGTCCGCGCGGAAGATTTTCTGCGGCTGTGCGAGAACCAGCATCCGGCCACAGGTGAAAGACTGACTCCCGAATTGAAAACTACGCGGATTCAAGATGGCCGGCCCGTGGCTGACAGGCGGATTTTTTACGACTTTACCTTCTCGCCGCCGAAATCGGTTTCAATTGCCGGCTTTCTTGGCGACGACAAGCGGATTCTCGAAGCTCACGCAAGGGCGGTCCGTGAGGCACTGAAACATTTTGAGGCGTTTGCTGCAACTCGTATCCGCATCGGGGGCGCGAGAGAACAGAGGTTGACCGGCAATTTCGCCACCGCGCTGTTCACCCACGATACTTCACGCGCCCTCGACCCGCATCTGCACACACACTGCATTGTCTTCAATGCCACGTTTGACCCGGTTGAGAAGCGTTGGAAAGCTCTTGAGAATTACGAATTGCTGAGGGCTCGAAAATGCGCGGAAAACATCTACTACCACGAATTCGCCCGTGACTTGAAGGCATTCGGCTATCGGATTCAAAACCGGGCGCGTGGAGATTTTCAGGTGGAGGGAATTTCCAAAGAGCTGTGCGAGCGGTTTTCCAAGAGGCGCGGACAGATTGATGCCGCGTTGGACAAATTGCTTTCGGAAAGACCTGAGCTAAATGCGAGTAATATTCAGGATTTGAGAGCGCGGCTCGCAGAAGGCGAAAGAACGCGGAAACAGAAAGATTTAAGCCGGGACGAACTGCGGACATTGTGGGAGGCGCAGTTGAGCAAAGCCGAGATTGCATTATTGCGTCGGCTTTCAGGTCAGCCAGAGCAAAGCGAGAAGGAGGAAAACCGAAAAACCCTGAGTGAGGCCGTCCAGTGGGCAGAGGAACATCTGTTCGACCGCAACTCGGTCGTGCTGGAATGCCAGATATGGCAGGAGGCATTAGGCCGGACGCGTGGGGAGAGCTTTTCCATTTCCGAACTCAAGGAATTCACCAAGCGGCGTGGCTATATCCGGGACGAAGCGCGGCCAGGGGAAGTAACGTTGCGAGATGTTTTGCTCCGCGAATGGGAAATCGTTCAGACGGCAAAACAGGGTGTTGCCGAGTGTCACGCATTGGTAGCTTATCCAAAACCGTTGAATCCAAAGTTGGACGATGAGCAACGAAATGCGCTGGATGCGCTGCTCGGTTCAACCGACAGGATTTCCATTTTTCGCGGTGGCGCTGGCACGGGGAAAAGTTATGTCCTGCGGGATTTGGTCGAGCAGGTGCATCAGTCCGGGCGGCGTGTGGTGGTGCTGGCGCCGCAGCGCCAACAGGTTGTGGACATGGAAAAAGCCAGCCTACCATCGCCGACAACGGTCGCAAATTTCCTGCTCAAGCGGCAACTTGCCGACGGTGCTCTGATTGTGGTGGATGAGGCCGGTCAGATTGGCGGTCGGCAAATGCTCGAACTCCTGTGGATTGCCCGCGAGAAAAACGCCCGCGTGGTTCTGTCCGGTGACACCCGGCAACACGGGGCGGTGGAAGCTTCCGATGCGCTGCTAGCCATTGAGCGACATTCCGGCGTCAAGCCCGTCGAATTACACACGATTCGCCGCCAAGACCCGGCGTTGGGTCGCACAATCTCCGAACGTGCCCGTATCAAGCAATATCGCCAGGCTGTCGAAGCGGCGGCGGCAGGCAAACTTGACGAATCATTCAACCGTCTCGACAAGCTGGGGGCAATCGTCGAGTGCGGATTGGGCGAGCAAGCTGACAAGCTCGCCGAAGAATACGTCCGGTTGGTGGAACAAAACGAATCTGCCGTCGTCGTGTCGCAAACGTGGAGCGAAGTGCATCGCGTGAATTCGCACGTCAGGGATGCGCTCAAGGCAAAAGGTTTGCTTGGCGCTAATGACTTTACGGTTCAGGTGTTGGACAAACTCGACCTTACCAACGCGCAAAAGCGCGACAAGCGGTTTTATCCACCAGAGGCCGTTGTCGTGTTCAACCAGAAAATTCAAAAGAGAGAGCCGGGCACAACTGGAAAAATGGCTGGTGTCGTCCAGTTGGGTGTTCTGGTTGAGGTGGAGGAGAAATTCGTCACCGTCCCAAACAAATTGCTTAACCGGATCACGGTTTGCCAACCGCGCGAAATTGCTATTTCAACCGGCGACCGCCTGCATATCAAAGCCAACCGCAAACTTGCGGCCGGTGGCCGGGCCACGAATGGGGAATTTGTTTCGGTCAAGTCTGTCCGCGCCGATGGCACGGTCGAACTGGCCGATGGCCGGGTTTTGGACAAATCGTTCCGTGAATTTCTGCCCGGCTACGCCGTCACGTCCTACGGTTCGCAGGGCAAGACGGTGGACCACGTTTTATTTTCCGATTCGACCATCAAGGCGGCAACCAATGCACAGCAATGGTATGTGACGATTTCACGCGGGCGGCGCGGCATCCGCATTTTCACGCCGGACAAGCAGCAGCTTCGCGAAAATGTTGCGCGTTCCGGTCATCGCCCCCTGGCGATTGAGTTCGCACCTAGCTTTGCTCCTCGCCGCGTGGTCCGCATTTGGGAGCGGCTTCATGGCTTTATGCTCCGCTTTGGCCGTCGAGCCGCCGATAACTTTGTCCGGCGAAAAATTGCCAGCCGGCATCATCGCAACCGTCAACTTGCACAAAAATATGAGCACAAAATCACCTGAATGTTGGGCAAACGACACCCAAGCTCGTGCCGTTCGCATTGAAATATCACCAGAGCAATCGTTGCTCCTTCCTCACAACGACTTTGTCTTCGCCGAACTCAAGCGTGAGGGTAAGGAACAAGTTCTCCGGCTGGTCTTCGCCATGCACGAGGTAACGGTGCGCGGATACTCCCTGCGACGCATCGAGACGGCAATGCAACGGATGGAATTGTCGCTCCTGACAAAATTGCCGAGTAACCAGCGTTCCTTGATCGCTGATGGCCAGCCGGTTGTCCTGGAAATTGTCGTTACGGAAACCGCCAAACAGGAACCGCAGACTGTGAACAGTTCAAATTGAGCAGAATGTTGGCTTGCACAATTCCTCAAAAAAGTTGAGGATGTGTGCATGTCAAAGAAAAACGATCCATTTGCCGCCCTGATGACAATTGCCCAAGACCAGCAAGGGTATTTCACCACGAAGCAGGCCATTGAGGCTGGCTATGCGGACAACACGCATCCCTACCATGTCCGGGCAGGAAATTGGGAGCGGGTTCGGCGCGGCATCTATCGGATGACGCATCTCCCGCTGCCGGAAGATGGCGAGATGATGCTCTGGCTGCTTTGGTCGCGGGGTCGTAACGAGAAGCCGATGGCAGCCATGTCGCATGAAACGGCACTCAGTCTGTTCGAGCTGGGGGATTTCAATCCGGCCAAAATCCACATGACTGTTCCGCCGACGTTCCGCCGAAACAGCAGTCTTCCTAAGTCGGTCGTGCTGCATCGAGCCAAGTTCGCGCCTGGTGAGGTCACTCAACTGCGCGGCCTTACGGTGTGCCGCCCGCTGCGGGCGCTGTGTGACGTGGCCAGTGCAAACGCGAACAGTATTGACGACCTTAAACCTGCCGCCAAGGAAGCGAGGCAACGTGGCCTGATAACCGAGCGAGAGATTTCCGCAATGAAGGGAATCGAGTCTCTTGGAAAACTCGTCACCACCTTTTTCCAATGAACCGTTACGAAACGCCAACCGCCCTGCGTCGCGCACTGGAGGACCGGCTCATGGCCGCTGTGCGCCGCGATGGCGGCGACATCCAGCGTATGCGCCGACAGGCGGCTTTTGACCGCCTGCTTTGCCGGCTGTTCCATGAACCCGACGCGCCATGGTTGCTCAAAGGTGGATACGCGATGGAACTTCGCATCCGGGCTGCACGGACAACACGTGATGTTGACCTAGCCGTCCGCAATCTGCCGGTAAAGAAATGGGATGAAGCCGCCATTCGCAGTTTATTGGAAAGCGCGGCGAGTGTTGATCTCCAGGACGGATTTGAATTCACCATCGGCGCGCCCACGATGGATTTGGATGCCGCGCCCTACGGCGGCTCACGTTTTCCGGTCGAAGTGCAAATGGCTGGCCGACGCTTTGCCAGCTTTCATTTGGATGTGAGCGCGGGCGACGTGCTACGCGAGCCATTCGAGATTTTGGAGGGGCAGGACTGGCTGGGGTTCGCTGGGATTGCGAGAGCAAAGTTGCCCGCCATATCGAGGGAGGAACAATTCGCCGAAAAATTGCACGCCTACACGCTCCCGCGCACGGGGCGTCCGAACACGCGCGTAAAGGATTTGGTGGACATGGTTCTCTTGTTTGATTCAGCGAAAATGGAGCAAGCGCGCCTTGCGGAAAACATCAAGGCAACATTCCATCGTCGCGGCACTCACGATGTTCCGGCATCATTGCCGCCGCCGCAAGCCGGTTGGGAAGCGACCTTTGCAGAAATGGCCGCAGAGTGCGGTTTGGACAAGAACATAGTTGAACAACACCGCCGTCTTGCTGGTTTTCTTGCTATCGTCTTGAAGTAGCACGCGCCGCGATAGCTGCTGCAAAGCAACCAGCCCGAACTATTTGAAACAGTGACGGCATTCGCGAGAACAGGAGAGGACGGAGTGTTGAGTCGAAATGCGTTTGCTTGCTGCAAGAGCACCTGTTGAATAGCATTCTCAGTAAGCCAATCCTCCCCGGCATTCTGGGAAAGGCGCGGGCTTTCGAAGAATTGTTAGCGCGTATGTCGCAACTCAAAAAGCCAGATCCGTTTTTGAATGTTCGGGTGCATGATTTGAGCCTGCAACCTGGATTGACTGGCCTTTGTGTTGGATATGAACGAGAGGAATGGAGGGCATCACAGTTTGCCCAACACATTCTCGAATGGATACCGGAATTTGCACTCAAGCACTCTGAGCTGGCCGACATCAACTCAGGGAACGCGATGCAGCTAATTCGTAACGCGGCAAAAAGGGTTTACGAATCCGGAAAATTCGAGAAAAGGGGCGAGTTTGGGGAACTTTTCTTGCACGCAGCCTTGCGTCAAGTTTTTAACACACTGCCCGCAATTTCAAAAATTTTTTACAAGACTGCGCGAAACGAAACCGTGAAGGGTTTTGATGCCGTCCACGTAGTTGGCCCACCGGACAATCTTCAGCTTTGGCTTGGCGAAGCAAAATTTTATTCGGACATTGATCAGGCCGTTAACGAGGTCGTCAGCGAGTTAAAGAAGCATACAGAAACAAACTATTTACGGGACGAATTTCTTTTGATTAAAGGAAAAATTGATCCGAGTTGGCCTCACGCTGCGGTTTTGCAGGAACTCCTTTCAGAAAACAGAAGTTTGGACGAGATTTTCACAAAAGCGTGCATTGCGGTTTTGTTGACCTATGACAGCATTTGTCTAACCCAGCATGTTAAATGTGATGCCGAATATGCTGCTGCTTTTGAAACAGAGATTCGGCAACACCATGCAACCTTTACCGGGAAAGACCTTCCGAAAGAGGTGGAAATTCATCTTTTCCTGCTGCCTCTTAACACAAAAAAGAAGCTTCTTGAATGTCTGGATGAAAAGCTGAAGTCATGGCAAAAAATTTGACCATCGAAGAATTGAAGGCTCATCTTTCGGATGGCGAACGCATTAGAAAGCAGCCCTTTGAACTTTTGAAGGAGCTTTCACGCCTGTTGAATTCGGGCGAAGAACATCGTTGCCGGGATTTGGTTTTGCACGCCTTGGAAAATCGAGATGCGTTTGGTGAATTTGAGCCGATTCTTGAAGCGCTCGTTCGTGAGCTTGGCCTTTTCCCATACATTGACGACGAAATCCTCTCGCTCACCGATTCGATTGCTTACGAGTATCACCGGCCAATCAATTATGACGAGCCGATTGTGTTCCATCGCGAGCAGGCACTGGTTTATCGTCGGCTTTTGGACGGAGACAACATCATATTGAGCGCACCGACAAGCTTTGGAAAAAGCAAAGTCATTGACGCAATCATCGCCGTAGAAAAGCACAGGAACGTCGTTGTGATTGTTCCAACATTGGCCCTGATTGATGAAACGCGACGTCGCCTTGCACGTTTTTATCCGAAATACAAAATTATCACACAAATATCTCAACTTCCGGGCGACAGAAATATTTTCATTTTCACTGCCGAGCGAGCAAACGTTTATGAGCATTTCCCTCGAATTGACTTTTTTGTGATGGATGAGTTCTACAAAATTGGTGCTCTTGACGAAGACCGGAAGCGAACGGTCGCACTAAATCAGGCTTTCTATAAACTCTCGAAAGGAGGCGCTCAATTTTATCTTCTCGGACCTTGCGTAAATAAAATCCCCGATGGACTCGAAGAGCGTTTTGATTGCCGATTTTTCAGAACAACTTTTGCGACCGTCGCGGCGGAGGAAATCAAAGTATCATCTTCAAGCGATGAGTTGGGCGCACTGTGCGAGCTTATTGCGTCACTCAAAGGCGAGCCAACGCTGATTTTCTGCAAATCCCCTCCACGAGTAAACGAGGTTTGCAGAGCTTTATTGCAAGCGGGGGTCACTGAAAAATCAAGTGGGCTGGAATCGGCAACAAAATGGATGCGAGACAATTTTCATCCTGATTGGATTTTGCCAAATGCTTTTGAACGAGGTATTGGATTACATCATGGAAAGCTGCCTCGGTCGCTTGGGCAATTTGTTGTGCGTGCATTTAACACTGACCGTCTGAAGATCCTCGCCTGCACATCAACGCTGATTGAAGGTGTCAATACGAAAGCAAAGAACGTCATTATTTTCGACAACAAAATCGCCAAAGAGAAATTCGACTTCTTCACTTTCAACAACATCAAAGGCCGTTCCGGCAGAATGTTTCATCATTTTGTGGGCCGTGTTTTCTTGTTCCATGAACCACCGACAGACCCGTTACCGTTTGTAGATTTTCCGTTCTACACCCAAAACGGCGATGCCCCTGACAGCATTCTTGTGCACATGGACGAAAAAGACCTTTCGGCAGAATCCAAAGCACGCATCGGACCCATTTTGCATCAAACCGACCTTCCCTTGGAACTGTTGAAGAAGCATTCGAGCATTGAACCCAATGATCTTTTGGAATTGGCGAAAAGGTTGAAAACTGCATTACCACAAGAACGGGCTTTGCTTGCTTGGACAAACTTCCCGAAAGGTCCGGCGTTTAATTTCGTTTGCAGCCTTATGTGGGAACACTTCATCCACCGTGGTCATGCGGGTGTGTTGTCGGCAAAACAACTGGCTCGCAACGTTTGGAATCTCAATTTCAAGCCAGATATTCGCCAGCGTATTCTCGCAGAACTCCAGCCCGGCCCGTTTGCTGCGGCAAGCGTTGATGATGCCGTAGAACGAATTCTCGAATTTGAACGAACATGGGCAAGCTTTGAATTACCTCGATTGCTCCGCGCATTTTCAGATGTGCGACGCCACGTCTTGGGTGGTGTTGGCGACTACTCATTTTTTGCCTCGCAACTCGAAAATCTATTTCGCAAACCGTTCCAAGTTGCGCTCGAAGAATTCGGGATACCAATTCAGGTATCAGATAAAATCGCCTCCATATTAGACGGGGTTGACTCCTTTGACGCCGTTTTGAATGTGATTCGCAAAATACCAATCAATCGTTTCGGGTTAGATGCCTTCGAGCAAGAACTGCTCAAAGACAGCCAGACAGCGATTTAGCGAATCAAAGACACGAGCGCAAGAGGCGATGATACGGTGTTTTGCCTGGAAAGCGTGGGTTTTGAAGGCGAGTGTTGCAAACCGACCCTCGCCTTGCCGAAATGGGCAAAAAAGTGGCAAAAAAAGTGCCAGTGAAAGTGCCAGTGAACGGGTAGTAAATGAGTAGTTGGTCAGTAGTTGACTGGTTTTTGGTGGGTAATGTCGGGTGCTTGACATGAACAAAAAAATGCCTGAAATTATTCGCGTTCGTCGGTTATGAGGCAGCACGCCTCTGGTGGTAGGGCGGTAGTAGGCTAGTAGTGAGCTTTGAAAAAAGCCGCTATTTTTGTTCGATTCCGACCCTCGCCTCCAGTCTAAACCGTGTGTGCGGCAAGGACTTGGGATTCTTCCACACGCGAGTGCCAGCAGAAGTGCCAGCAAAAGACTATCCGGGCAGCTTCTAGCATATCAGTGGTAACTCGCCCACTACTCGGATGCCGAGTCGAACTCAATTGTCGTAAACTCATCGCTGCTAAAAACAGTTATGAGACAACGATACCGACTCTATCGCCGGAAAAACGGCGGACGCTACTACATCCACGACGACGTGACCGGCAAACAGGAAAGCCTCGGCACCAGTGACCGGGCTATTGCCGTCCGGCTGTTCCATTCCAAGAGCGAGGCCGTCCAGCAACCGGCCGTGAACCTGCAAATCGCCCGCGCCTATCTCGCCGCCAGCGACCCGCAGATTGCCACCCGCAACTGGCAGTTCGTCATGGACGAGATGGTCAAACTCAAAAAGGACGAGACTCAGCACCGCTGGCAGACCGCCATCAAGGACAAGGCGTTCAATCTGATCCGACATTTGCCGATTTTGGAAACGAGGCCGGAAAACTTTTTGCGCGTGCTCGAAACCGGAAAAGTTTCGACCAATGTATATTTGCGGCGCATCCACAACTTCGCCCTGGACATGACATGGCTGCCGTGGCCGGTCATCGTAAAACGCCAGTGGCCGAAAGTTCAGTTCAAGGACAAACGCGCCATCACCTGGGGGGAGCATCAGGCCATCGTCACCCGCGAACTGAATCCCGAACGCAAAGCGTTCTATAAACTGGCGTGGCACATGGGCGCGTCGCAGTCCGATCTGGCGAACCTCGAAGCTGAAAACATTGATTGGGAA
>Ga0187860_1000992_pt1 | contig 26201 bp, 22 predicted proteins | sample June2016WEW_10_4_FD_132981 | JGI IMG/M metagenome (GOLD analysis project Ga0187860, IMG submission 132981) | Peatland microbial communities from SPRUCE experiment site at the Marcell Experimental Forest, Minnesota, USA - June2016WEW_10_40 | ecosystem: Environmental > Terrestrial > Soil >...
CGTAGTCGGTGTTTGGTTTTACCACGACGAACTGAAGGATTCCGGCACCGGCTGGATTTTGTCCGTCGAAGGTGACGGAGAGCGATCGTGTTCCGCTGTGAAACTCGCTCGTGTCGATTGCGAGGGCAGCATGTGGGTTCGACTCGTACCACCAGTCAAAGCCGCCGTTCAGCACGTTCTCCTCGAATCCACCGTTTACGATCAGGTTCTCACGAGAGGGGAGATAGGGCTGAAGAGAGGGATTGACGCCGGCCAGTTGTTGCCATGCAGTTTGTGCCGCTGCGACTTCCTGCTTCGCGATCAGAAACCGAAAATAGGGGAATGCGAGCTTCGTCGAAAATTCCTGGTTTAATGCGATCAGATGGTTCCAGACGTTTTCCGCGGCGGCTACTTCCTGTTTGGAGATAAGCAAACTCAGAAATGAAAGGTACAGATCCGGTCTTCGCGGCAGCGCCTGATCAAGAATCTGATTCGCGTCTCCGGTGGCACGCCAGCAGAGCTGGAGAGCAGAGTCAACCGCCTCCGGATCGTTTGCGAGAACGACGCGAAAATTACGAAGTGCCTTTTCCTGATCACCCTGAACCAAGAAGAAATTTGCGGCCTCCCAGGCGACATGCGGCGTCGTTGGGTCCGCTTCCACGGCGTGTTCGACACTCTCTTCCTGCTCGCTGGTACGCCCCGCAACCTGGTAGGCACCCGCCAAATCCAACCAGTAGCGCGCTTCGTATGGGTTCAAATGTACTGCTGTCCGATAATCTGAAATAGCCTCGTCCAGACTTGCGCCGGACAGTGCAAGGTTTCGGCCGAGCAGTTCGCGATATTCAGCGTTCGATGGTTCCAACCGAATGGCTTTGTTGAGATTCGATAAGTCCGGAGTCGCTGCCAGGTGGGACGCGAGGTATGCCCGCTGAGCCAAGAGCAGATATAGCCCTACGAGAATGCAGCAGGCGGCAGCAAAAGAAAACTTCCGGATCGGGGGCCGCAATTCAATCCGCATCTGAGATACACCGCAATGAGCGTGTGGTTCTGAGCCGGCAGCTCGGCTGTCCGCAAATATCCATGATCCATGCTACGCGAATCGATGCTACGAGACTTTGCCGGCGGCTGAAGTCCCGTTTTGGGGCGAGTCGTCTTCGTAATATCTGCCGTAGTACTTCGAATCATACTGGTAGTAGTAGCTACTGCCGGACTGAAGATCGAAGGCGTTGACGACGACGCCGGTGATTCTAGCATTTACATGGGACAGCAAATCCCGAACTCGACGAAGCGCCGCTTTCGTGGTCTGGCCCGACCTGACGACCACGAGTACTGAATCAGCTTCGACCGAAAGAAGTACTGCATCTGTCACCGAGAGTGCAGGCGGCGTATCAATGACGATGTGGTCGAATGCCCCGCGCAATCGTGTCAGGTAGTCCTTCATGAGAATCGAACCCAGCAACTCCGCGGGCTGAGGAGGCGGAGGACCGGCAGGCAGCACGAATAAGTTGGGAATCTCGGTTGACACGATGGCATCTTCGGACCCCTCGCCACCTGTCATCACTGTGCTCAGTCCTAAAGCGTTTCGCAATCCCAGTGCCTTGTGAATACCGGGCCGCCGGAGATCCGCGTCCACCAGTAGGACTCGTCCGCCGCGCTGAGCAAGTACGATCGCCGAATTGATGCTTGTCGTCGTCTTGCCCTCTTGCGGCAGAGCACTGGTTACCATAATTACCTTGGGTGGGGAACCGAGCGAGGAAAGCAGAATGGAAGTCCGCAGCGCACGGTAGGATTCCGCCAACTCGGATTTGGGACGAGCAAAAGTAATCAGTGCAAGGGAACCAGCGGTTTCAGGGGACCGCGAACTCAACGACAACCGCGGACGACCATTCCTACCGTTCTGTGCGATCAGTTTCGTGCTCAGTGGGATGATCCCCAGTGAGGGCAGAGCGGAGATGATCTGCGCCTCTTCCGGCGTCCTCACGGTGTTGTCGAAGCTCTCCAAAACGAAAGCGAGCCCGACCCCTCCCAACAAACCGAGCGCCAAACCGAGTACGATGTTCCGCGGGATGTTCGGAGCCGAAGGTGATGTAGGAACACGGGCTAGGTCCACGATGCGGATATTGCTCGATCTGAGTCCGGCAGAAACGCTCGCCTCCTTGAGCTTCTGAAGCAAACCTTCGTATAACTGTCGGTTGGAGTCAGCATCGCGCTTCAAAAGGTTGTACTCAATGGCACTCTCGTTGAGGTGGTTGGCTTCTTGCTTCTGGACATCGAGGGCGGTCCCCAGCAATTTTTCACGCTGAAGGGCAGAGAGGTACTCATTCTGCACCCTTGAGGCGATACGCTTGTCCTCCGCCTGAATCGACGCTTCCACCTGCTTCAATTGGTTGCCAAGCTGCATCACCTTGGGATACGAAGAACCAAATTGGGTGGTGGCCTCAGCGTACTTCATCCTGAGATCGCTTTCCTGCGTCCTCAGTTGGTTGATGAGACTGCTAGGCTCCGCCTTCGCAAAAATTTCAGGATCTCCCGCTGATGCGAGCTGGTATGCAGATTCTTTTTGGATTCTGTCGCCTTCCGCGGCCGTTAGTTCCTTGTTCAACTCGTCCAGCTTGGAAGTGACGATGTTCTGCTTTTCGTCAATTCCGAGAATGTCGTGCTCCTTCTGGTATCGGACAAGTTTTTCCTGGGACGTTTCGACCTTCAGCGCCAAATCGGAAAGCTGCCCCGACAGCCAGTCCGAAGTTTGCATGGTGGATTCAAATTTCGTTTTGAAATTTTGCTCGATATAAGTGTTGATCAGCATGTTGACTATCTGCGCCGCAAGTCGCGGATCTGGATGCGAGTAATGGATCTCTACGATCCGGGTCCTGGGGACAACGCTTAGCTTGAGACCACTTCGAAAGCGATCGAGCAACGATGATTCGAAGGGAGCATCCACTTGCAGAGAGTTCAAAGGCGGCTCGGTACGTGGTTTGTTACCAGCTCCTGCAAACTCTGGGTTATTGTTTAGCTTCAGGTTCTTGATCACCTGAAACGCTATGGCGTCGCTCTGCAGGATCCCGACTTGCGTTTCCAGCGTGACGTTATAGTCCTCATAATCCCCGATGTTACCCTGATCCGAGTCTTTGAAACCCAAATTCAGTGAGTTCTCGCGATTGACCTCAATTCTTCCCGTCGCGTCATAAACCGGCGTCATGCGTAGGGTGTAGACGGTGGCCAGTGTTGCAATGATTAGCCATGCGGAAATGACCACCCACATTCTCTTTTTCAGAATTCTCCCGTACTCACGGAGAAGAAAAACCTCTGCCGGTAGAGGTGCATAACTTCTGGCAGGATCTGCTGGGTACTGAATCTCGGCCGGCAGTTGCTCGAGAATTGGAGCGTCACCACGGCGGCGAACGATCTCTGAATCCATCAACCGTTCCTCCAATAAGTGAGCAAAGCAAACCGAGCGACACCCCGACTACCTTCGAGGTCTGGACGAATGATTCCAATACTTTGCAAGGCCAACATTTTTGCAGATTGTACCATGATCTCTGAAGTCTGAATCTGGAGTTTGAAATTCACTGGAACACAGCCGTGCGACGGTCACTGAGGGGGATGTGGGTGGGTGTGCTTTCCCTTGTCAAAGCTGGAAAAATTGGCTAGGCTGAGCTTTCGATGAGAATTTTACTCCTGCTGACTAGTGTCTTCGGCTTGACTGGTGGCGTCCACACCTTTAACCGTGCATTGATCAAGGCAACAGATGATCTTGCAGGCGATTTTGGTTTGGATGTCACTGTTTTCAGCCTCTTGGACGGTGAAGTTCCTTTACAGGCGGCGGCTGATTACATGTCTTCAGGTCGACCGAATCTGTTGGGGGCTGGCGCCGACGGAACCAGAAGGTGTAGGAGCTACGTGAGTGCAGACCCACTTAATTCCTATTTGGAGGGAATTCTTGCATTCTAGGATTGCCCTGGTGACATCGGGTGTCGGTACTCCTCAGGGCGGGATTGGAGTTGTCGCCGAACTTATCGTATCGGCGCTGCGGACAGATACGGATGTATCGGTCTGGGAGCATCCCGCATCTTTACCGCGCATGTTGCGGATTGGCCTCACCGGCTGGCGCGCTTTTCTCGGCAGCCTCAAGCGCCCTGATCTGGTGGTGTACGACCACGTTCACCTCTCAGTTTTGCACGCGACCATCCCCTCGCTAAGAGCTATTCCATACGCAGTTTTTTTGCACGGAGTCGAGGTGTGGGAGCCTTTGGTCGGACGGCGAAGGGAGGCCCTTCTTGGGGCCAGCCTCTTACTGACGAATTCGGCCACCACGGAGACCGCAGCCAGAATTGTGAATCCCTGGCTACCGAAACTCGAGGTAGTGTGGCTCGGTGTACACGGCCAACCCGGTCCCACCGATCTAACAGCCGTACCTCCAGTCGGATTGATTGTCGGCCGGATGGCATCATCGGAGCGCCAGAAGGGACATGATGCGGTTATGGATGCGTGGCCCGAAATTCGCACTGCCGTTCCTGATGCAAAGCTGTTGATTGTCGGCACTGGTGACGACGAGCGGCGTTTGCGACGAAGAGTCAAGAACGAACACCTACTGGGAATTGAATTTTGCGGCAGATTGCGTAATGCAGAACGAGATCGCATGTACCGGTCGTCACGGCTACTGTTCTACCCTTCGAGACAGGAAGGATTTGGACTAGCGGCAGTTGAAGCAGCAAGTTTCGGTATCCCCGTGTTAGGGCTGGCGGGCACAGTCGTCGAGGAGTTGTTTCCGGATAACACCGGCATACTGTTGGCCAGGAATTGGGGAACGCACAGCATCGCGCAAGCCGCAATTCCGGTGCTAGCCGATTCTCAACTGGCCAGAGCCGTGGGCAGTGCAGCTTGGATCCGAGTGCAGAATAACTTCCTAGAAGAGCACTTTACTGAACGGTTCCGCCGAGTCCTGGCAAAATTGCTCCCGGCATACCGGAGGAGCTCTGAGGTGAATGCTGGAAGAATCCCTCCAACCCCCGACGTACACCCGGCTGACGCTGGTTATTCCGAAATGCGTAAATAGGCCGGAGCTTCGGTGCAGCGTTCATCAATCGGGCCCACTCGCCCTTATGAAGATGAAGGCGCCACGTTTCGCCTGTGCTTTGTATAAGTACTTTTCCGGAACAATGGCCAGAGCCCAACGACGGAGCGGTGACGGCAAAGGAATCGCATCTGATTCTTGGCCATAGACTTCCGATGAAACATCCTTGAAGAATGCCCGAAAGATGTCCTCGAACTGTTCACGAACGTAATAACGTGCTGAGAACCCGTCAGAGGATCGATACAACGTTTCCTCAAAGCTCTGCCTCAGGAACTCCCCTTTTAGAACGTAGTCGCGAATGAAGCAAATGCGAGCCGGCATGCCTTCCCGGTTATAAACCATGACACGACATGCGCCGCTTCTGTTTAGCACACGCGCAATTTCCCGAACGACGCGAGCGGTCCGCGAGGAATGATGAATCACGCCCCAGGACCAGACAAAATCGAAGCCACCGGCCGTGAACGGAAGATTCTCCGCGTCGCACTGCAATACCTGCGCGCGGAGACCCTGCAAAGCGAGACGACAGGAGGTGGCTTCGACAGCTGTTGAGCTGAGATCAATTGCGGTTACGTGTGCTCCAGCAGCTGCCATGATCTGCGTATGCAGGCCCATGCCACAACCTATCTCCAGCACTCGGGCTCCGCGCAATTCTGGAATAGGTAAAATCCGATCAAATGGTTGCTGCGATGTCGCAAAAAGTCGACTCCCGTATAGGAATTTAGCATCGATCGCCTCGTACCAGCCTGGAGAAAAGCGGGGGAGCTTGATCTTCGCATGCCAGTCATAAGCCATCGGGTTCCGCGTCCACCAGACTGAATTGCCACGCTGAACTTCAACTCGGGAAAGCCTTTCCGAACGCTTGTAGCTTCTATCCATGGCTATATGGCACCGTGGCTCCAGAAAATATCACGCGTTGTGGCATGGCGCGCTTGAGGCATGTCAACTCGTTTTGTACGGACTCAGCCGTTAAACCAAGTATGCTATTAGAATAAGTCGAGCAATCGTATCATGACCCTTTCAAGATCCAAACCACAGGCTTGACAGGATGGTCTTTTCGCAAAAACCGAATTCCAACGACTTGCGCAAGCACCGAGTGCGTCGTAAGACTACTCGGTAACAGACAGGAAAGACACGGAATGGGCAGACGTAGCAAGGAGAGGCAGATCGGGAGTTTTCCTATGAGACGGTCCGAGCCAGAGTGGAAAGAGTGTTATGTTAAGCCAGTTTGAGCGCACGAACCACGAAACAATGGCGAGTCGGCAGGCAGCATATCGGGCGAGGTTTTACAAGGGTTATGCCAGGCTTCAGCAGCGCACGCATGTGGAGCAGATTCGACGTGACCTTACGCTCCGAGCGCCATACTTAAGGCGATTGGTAAAGCAATTCTTTCCTCCCGATCGTGAGTCCGACATCGTCGATCTCGGCTGCGGCTGCGGCGCGTTAGTTCTGTTCCTGCAACAAGCCGGATATCGAAACGTCCAGGGGGTCGAGACTTCTCCAGACCAGGTTGAGTTCGCCCGTCAGCTAGGCGTTAGCTCGGTCGTGTCCGGCGACCTGGTTCCCTTCCTGCGCAACAGCGCCGCTGAAGTTTTCGACGTCGTGGTCGCCTTCGATGTGATCGAGCATTTCTACAAGGATGAGGTTCTCGAGATCATGGATCAGGCTTACCGGGTGCTTCGGCCGGGCGGGAGGCTGATTGTGCACGTCCCCAATGCCGAGGGTATCTTCGGTTCCAGGATATTCTGGAGCGACTTTACCCACGAGATGGCGTTTACCCGCGAGGGTCTGCGCCAGCTTACTTGTGCCTGCGGCTTCAGTTCGGTTGAGTTCGGCGAAGGCCTTCCTGTAGTGCATGGCGTCAAAAGCCTTATTCGCCGGGTCCTGTGGGCAGGTTTGCGCAGCATCTTTCGCCTGGCTTACATGGCAGAAACCGGCGACTCCGGCGCCGGCCTGATCCTTACTCAGAATTTGCTTGCCGTGGCAATCAAAAATCCCCCCGAATTGATTTCCTCAAAATAGATATCGAAGGTTCTGAATTTGACCTGGTCGGGGCGTGATACAGAATGGCTGGCCTTAACCGAGCGAATCGCTATGGAGGTATGCGGACCTCACGGAAACCCAGAAAGGATCGTGGATGCGCTGTTCTGCGGGATTTAAGGTCCGCCACAGAACCGCAGCACTCGCAGAGATAGAAGCGTTGAGCGCGTTTGGATACCTCTATGCGTTTCAGCGTAAATTTTCAATTGCCGGAGAAGATTGCACCTAGGCCCCTTCTTGTTAACATTGACAACACCGACGAACTCATACCATCTGACATGAGCCTGCGGATTCTTTTTCTCGGGGAGAACTGGTACGGCAGCTGCGCTCGCGCCTGCTGCTTTGCCCTACGGCGACTGGGGTGCGATGTCACTGATATTGACATATCAACCATGATTCCGCAGTGGCGGCAGCGCAGTAATCGTGCCATCCGTCGGATGCTGCAGTCCCGCATCGTCCACGAATACAACCAGCTTATCCTTGACTGCGCATCCCAGATCAAGCCTGACATTCTGCTGGCCTTCAAGGGCCAATCGGTGACGGTGGCCACCCTTAGAAAGCTCCGTTCTTCGGGAATCGCGCTCTATAACTATTTTCCCGACACGATTCCTTCTGAACAGGGAAATCTACTTGCCGAGACCATTCAGGAATACGACTGCGTCTTCTATACCAAGAGATTCTGGGAGGCGAACCCTCCAGACGGCTTGGGTAAGCGCCCATTGGTCTTCCTGCCTCACGGGTATGATCCGGAGCTGCATCGCATCATGGAACTGGATGCCAGGGAGACTTCGGAGCTCACCCACGACGTGACCGTAATCGCCAGCCACACAGACTACAAAGAGAAAGTGTTGCTTGAACTGATCGGGCTTATGCCGAAACTCGATTTGCACATCTACGGAGAGCGCTGGACATGTCCGCCGCGCGCCCTTGAACTAAGGTCCCACATTAGCGGCATGGCCCTGGCTGGGAGCCGCTATGCAAAAGGCGTCCGGGCGGCGCGGATCAACCTGGCGATTACGTCGTGGACTGGACGCCTTGAGCTCGACGAAACCACGACGCGTACCTACGAGATCCCAGCCTGTGGCGGCTTCATGCTCCACGAGCGCACTCCGGAGTTGCTGGAGCTTTACGAGGAGGGAAGTGAGGTGGCGGCGTTCGGTTCACTCGAGGAGCTGGCTTCCAAAATCGAATACTACCTCGGACGTCCGGAGGAACGCGAGGCGATTGCCCGCGCCGCGCACGTTCGCTGCGTTCCCGCATATTCGTACGACGAGCGGATGAAAGAGATCCTCGCATATGCCACTTCCCACGGTGCGGCGCATGCTGCCGACTGAATAAGGATAAGGTTGCGGATGGACTCCGTGTAGGAATGATTGCCATGCCATCTTCGCGTTCCAAGGGATACTTGCCGACGTTGGACGGGTGGCGAGCTATTGCCATACTTGGCGTGGTCGGCGATCACGTGGTCTGGGGATATCCGCACTTGGGTCGGTTCGGGCACATAGCGATCGGACTGATGGGTGAAAAAGGAGTAACACTCTTTTTCGGTACTAGCGGATTTCTAATAACGTGGCGATTGCTTGAAGAACAAGAGAAGTTGGGTGCCATCAGTCTTCGGGCCTTCTATATTCGCCGCGCATTTAGGATACTCCCGACATCGACAATGTATCTGGTAGCGATTGGTCTTTTGGCTTTCGGCGGCTTTCTCACAGTCAATCCGTATTCCTGGCTAAGTGCACTTTTGTTCTACCGCGACTACAGTAATACTGCAGATTGGTTCACTGGACACTTCTGGTCGCTCTCCATTGAGGAACACTTCTATTTTTTCTGGTCCGCTCTACGTGCTTTCCTATGCCTGAGGCGGCTCGCACCTCCAGTTACGTCGGGTCGCGGGGATTTGCACGAAATCTCGGCGGCCCAAAATGTGATCGCAATGACTGGAAGTACGAATGGTCAGACTGTCCGACATCACCTAGCTAGAGATTGGAATTCGCAAGAGAGGTAAGCACGAGTGAGCCCTACCGATCCGCTTGTTTCAGTTTTGTTTCTGACCTACGAAAGAGTTCATCTTCTTAGAAGAACGTTAGAGTCATTTGTTCGCAACACTGACTATCCTCATCTTGAACTCGTGGTGAGCGATGATGGGAGTTCTACGGCCGTACAGGAGGACATCCGCGATATGCCGTTCGATAAGGTCGTGTTAGCGCCGAGGAATCGCGGAAGTGGCTCTAACTACAATGCGGGCCAACGCGCATGTTCTGGAGAATACTTACTGTTCCTGCAGGACGATTGGGAGTGCCAGGGCCCCGCTGGTTACCTACGCGACGCGGTCAAAGCGTTGCAAGCGCATCCGAAGATCGGGTTGGTGAGGTTCTATGGCCTGGACACAGGGGTCAACGCAGTTCGTCCGATCGATGAGGATCTCTTCGAGATACAGAAACCGGAGCGTGTGACTTCCGCCAATCGGCATGTCTATTCTGACACCCCTCACCTCAAGTCGAGGGCTCTGATCGAAGCTGTTGGAGAATACAGGGAAGGCGTACCGACGGAGCAATGCGAACTGGAATACCAAGACCGGTTTCTACAGCAGGACAGATTTTGCGCCGCCTTTCTCCCTCAATACATGAACCGGGTGTTTGTGCATATCGGTGAGGCGGAGAGCTTCCGTACGAGGTCCCGAAGCGCGCGACTAGAGCGCAAGTTGCATGCTTTCGCGGCGCCGCTACGCGAGAGGGCTGCGCCAGCTTATAAATTGCTACGCCTTATATATCTGCGCTTTGGACGGCCTTTCCTTTCTCGTCTGCCAAAATGATTCGGCCGAGTCCGAGCAACCTAAGCGGCTTCAGTCGCTTTGTGTGGCATCAGCTTACGTCCCAAGTACCTGGCTCCTAATGCGCCCGTATCCCTCAAGAATTTTCGCTCCTTGGTACGGAACCAGAAAAGAAAAGTGCCAAAGCCGACAGCGATGACGCTAGCGGCGCCTGATGCCACGCATCGGGTGAAGAGGCCAAGACGGGGAATCCCGTGGACGAGGCCGGTCGCCATTAGGGAAAGCACAGTTACACATGCCAGCCCGCCCCACAATTTCAGGGCAAAGGAAAAATACGGTTGGGCGACAATTCGGCAGGCATCGCGAATCACCCAGTGATAACAAACAACCGCCTCAGCCGCGATGAAGGAAATCGGGATTCCGGCCAGACCAAATCTGGGAACGAGAAGCACTGACAAGGCGAGACCAGTTACATTGGAAGTGAAAAATGCCACCGCGACAAGCCTGTGCTGGTTCGTATACTGCGGAATCGAAGAAGCGGTAATCCAGGGCGCTTGCAGTACCAGCCACGCGAGGAACGTGCGCAAGAGCCAAAGATCTGGAGCCAGTCTGCCTCGCGTCCAGACCTCAAGCACAGCTGCGCCTTCATACCAAAGTGAGCCGGATATGGCGACGGAAGCGCCGGCGGTGATGAAAATCACGAGGCGAAAAGCCAGTTGAAGTTGCGCTTCATTACGCAGCGCCTCAAGACGAGTCAGATCCGTTGATGTGGAATGTATGAATGTATTTACGATCTGCCGGACCGAGTTTGCCAGCGTGCGGGTTGTGACAAATAAGGCGAGGGCTGCTGCTCCGGCGACCCGCGCAACGATTATGTTCGAGCCTTGTAGCCCGGTTCCGACTCCTACATCGATCAAGGCAAAGAGCACGCTTTGGCTGAGAATGCTCCGCAGCAGGGAAAGCTTTGCCTGTGAAAATCCTGGCGCCAGTTGGGGGAAATGCTTGCGAACATCCCACCAGACAACTGTGAGGATAGAGACAAAAGCGACAGCCTGCGCACCGGCGACCACTGCCAGCCGCGGCCAAAACAGAAGCGCAGCCGCAGTTAGCGCCACCGAGATTGCGCTGGCAGCGTTCGTCACCCACTGTGTCTTTGCCAGGTTGCCTGTGGTAGCGTAGACGGACCACACCAACGACGCTGGAATGGTCCACAGGAACTGGCCACCCAGCAGGAGCACGATTAGAACAACGCTGTGCTGGTCGGTCAGCGACAGATGGAACCACAGGCGAATAGGCGCCCACCACCCAAATGCAGTCAGCGCCACGCTTCCCAGCAGCGCCAGACAAAAATAAAACGCGAAGGCCGTGTGCTGCACTTGGCGATATTCTTGCAAATCGCCGCGGGCGTAGGCTTGCGTCAACCGGTTGACAGCGTACGTCCCCACTCCAAGATCAAAGCTTGAGAGATATGCCACCACGGAGTACAGCGCCAGCCATTCGCCGTAAAGGGCCGGGGACCAGACGTGCAGATAGAGAGGAACCAGGAGTAAGGCCGCCGCAATCCCAAGACCCTGCCCGAAAAAAAATGCGAGAAAGGCATGGGCGACACGCTTCAACATGGGTGGGTGTTGGCTCGACTATAACTTCCGCCAGAAGCAGTGTCAAAAATATCGTACGGCGTAAATTTGGCTCTCAGCTCTAGTTGCGGCGCGAGAATATGAACTCATCTTCGGCAATCGCCGTGGACACATACCCCGCCGAGCGGAGCAGGTCAGAACATTGGCCAGCCAGAGTGGAAGAATGGGTCGCCAGAAAAAGAACCGGATTCGCGGCTAAGCAACGCTCCGCTCCCTGCAAAGCCAGGTATTCTGCACCTTCTACGTCAATCTTGATCACATCGGGCGCGCCGAATTTCGCACATAATGAATCCAGCGTGATTACATCGACCTCTAGCGAGCCCCGTGCCAGATGTCCCGTGGAACGGTTATCTCCGCAATAAAACGACTCCCGCCCACATTCGTGTCCAACCGCCGCCACTAAAACTTCGACATTCCGGATTCCGTTCAATGCGATGTGCCGTTCAAGGTACCTGACGTTCTCAGCCGACGGTTCTACCGCAATGACACGACTAGCCTTCCTTGTCGCCACCAAGCTGTAGAGCCCTACATTAGCGCCGATATCCCACACCACGCTCTCCCGCTCAATTGCCGCATGAAAGAGTAGTTGCTTGTGATGCTCATAGCTACCGAGCCAGCATCCATGATTGCCGGATCCGGCAATCCACTTCATCCCCCTCAGAGGGCCTTGAAGTACCGGCAAAACCGCATCTGCGGGGATAAGTCTGAGAGGCAGCCGTAAAGCCCTTCCCCAACTGGACGAGTATGGAACGGCCGAAAAATTCATACCTGCATAGCATAGCGGTATTTCCGTTTACGAATCAAACGCAGTGGAGCCGATTTCTGTACGCAAGTAGCCCGCGTCCAGCAAAATGACATTACATGAGAGCTATAGAATCGGTTAACATCAACTCAAGCCAGCATACACACGGCCACTCTGGCATAGTCCGAACTGTATTGCTCGCGCAGGTTGGGGATCGGAGGGAGATTGGGAATTCGCGAGTCGATCGCCGTATCGGGACGAGAGCAGGTTCGGTTCGCGCTACGGTCACTGATGCGCATTTCGGGAAGAAGTTTACCTTATCGCGTCGGACGCTTATTGATGAGTGAAGCCAGGTTCGATGTCCCCAACGATCCTGCCTGTAACGGCGAACGAGAGGTGCAGGCAACGATCTTGGGCTATGGCCAGCGTGGTCGGAAAACAGTAGTTTTTGACGTGGGGGCAAATGTTGGCGATTGGACGTGTGCCCTGCTTGAGCAGGCCGGGGATCTCGCGACCCTAGACGTGCGTGCTTTTGAGCCTTGTTCCGGAACTTATGACATTTTATTTAACCGCGTTGGAATGCTTTCGGTAAGCGCTAATGTAGTTCCCGTACGCAAGGGATGTTCCAGTGCGTCAGGCGCCGGGGCTCTCCACGTGGTTGGCGTCGGGGCAGGCACAAATTCTCTGACCTCAGCTGAAACCACGGATACCATTGAGCAGATCGAGCTTATCTCGATCGACGATTACTGCCTTTCCTCCAATCTCGATCACGTTTCGCTCCTCAAAATCGACGCCGAAGGTCACGATATCGAGGTCATAAAGGGCGCAGCCCGCATGCTGAAGCAGCAAAACATCGAAGTGCTGCAGTTCGAATATAATCGACGATGGATTTTCAATAGCGCTTTTCTCCGCGATGTGTTTAACGTCCTCAGCCCTTGGGGGTATAGGATCGGTAAGGTGACGCCGTACGGCGTCGAGTTCTACGAAAGCTGGGATTGGGAATTGGAAACCTTTCACGAAGGGAACTACCTCGCCTGCTTGCCATCATGGATCAACCGCTTTACTCGTATCGCTCCGAGTTGGAATTCCAGGCTCTTAGCTGCAAGCAGGAATAGCTGAGATCATGCCTATCCGCCTAGCCACCATCGTCAGCCATCCGATCCAGTACTTCGCTCCCTGGCATCGCGAGTTGGCCAAAGTTCCAAGCATAGATTCCAAGGTCTTTTTTTGCTGCGACTGGGGCATCACGGATTACGTCGATCCGGGATTTAATATGAAGATGGCATGGGACATTCCGTTGTTGGAAGGATACGCTCATGAATTTCTCCCCATTGCTCGTCGTCCGCAGCGCATGAGTTTCTGGGAAATGGACAACCCGGCGGTAAATGCCGCATTGGATCGCTTTCAGCCCGACGTGGTTACCGTTTATGGCTATGCCTACCGCACCAATTGGAGGGTGGCGTTCTGGACCCACCGAAACCGGCGTCCGCTGCTGATGTACTCCGATTCCAATGCGCGATTATCGGCGGCGTGGTGGAAACGCGGCATCAAAGACATTTTCGTGCGTCGTTTTTATCGCTACATCGACGGCGCGCTTTTCATTGGTGAAAACAATCGCCTTTACCACGCTCGCTACGAAATTCCTCCTGACCGCCTCTTTCCCGGTGTCTACCCCATTGAACGGCGAAGACTGATCCAGGCTGTTCCTGACCGCGGGGCCACCCGCGCTGAACTTCGCCGCGCTCTTGGCATCCCACAGGATGCGTTCGTAGTGCTTTTCTGCGGAAAATACATCGAGCGAAAGCGCCCCATGGACGTGATAGTTGCTGCGCACTCGCTGGCCCGCAAAGGGTTGCCGGTGTGGGCGCTGCTCGTGGGAGAAGGAGAGGAGAGGCGCAGCCTGGAAGCTTTCTGTGAGCGAGAACAAGTCAAAAATGCCGTTTTCACTGGATTCGTAAACCAGTCAGCGATTTCCGCATATTATGCTACATCGGATGTCATCGCGGTGACATCCAGTTTCGAGGCCTATGGTTTGGTCGCATCGGAAGCCGCCGTCTTCGGATTGCCGATTGTGGTAAGCGACCGCGTGGGCTGCATCGGAGCGCGGGATACGGCACAGCCGGGACGGAATGCAATTGTTTTTCCCTGCGGTGATACGCAGCGGCTGTGCGATGCTATTGAAGTGCTTTGCAATGATCGGGACTTTTACACAACAATGTCCTCGAATTCGACTCGGATTTCGGAATCGCAGGACGAGCTCGTTGCCACGCATCGGATCACAAGCGCGGTCAGCCGGCTTCATGATATGGGTCCGCGGCGGAAGAGTTCACACACTCGACGACAGTTAAAATCAGAGGCTGCGCCCTTATGAGCGCCAGCCCAGCTGTGCTGCAACAACTTCGATCCGGCAGGTTTCCGCTGCCCGTGGGACACAACGTGACCGGGCGGGGCATTTGGAAAGCCTCCACCTGCTTGAAGATTCATCTCGCTCTGGTGGGTGTTTGCGCATTGCTGTTGTATGTTGCGCCTCCGGCGACGGTGCTCTTGCTGAGCGGAATACTAATCGGCACTCCAATGCTCGTTCTTGGAATTGTGGAGGCGCGCCGTGGTCCGCTCTGGCTGAATCCCTTGTCTGTCTTCCTTCTTTTCTTGGGCATGCAGATGGGGCCCGCGACAATTTACGCAGGAATAACCCTTTTAACTGATCGCTCGTTGGACTTCCCCCTCCTCAGAATTCCCGCGCACGACGTTGCACTCGGATATTTCATTACCCTGGTCGGCACTTTCACCATGCACCTCGGGCTGCGGGCGTTTCGTCCTTATCCACGCCGGGAAGTTCCCCGGCCCGTGACTTGGAAGCCGCATTGGATTCTCCTCCTGTATGCGATTGGGATCGCGTCAATTTACCTGCCCAGCGCGTTCCTGTTCCTCGGCATGTTCGGTGGCATGCTGCAATGGGGCTGCATGGCGGTGCTGCTGGCACTTGCATTCTCCAGCGCGAATTTGCGCACCTTGGGCACGCGGCTGCTATTTGCTGCCGGAGTAGCTGTTTACGTCCTGGCTGCTTTTTTTTGCGAAAACAGCTCCAAGTCCAATACCATGCTGGCGTTGCTGCCCGCCCTTGTTTTCCTCAGCCGCCGCAAGCAGCATTACAAATGGATTCCAGCGGTTGGCATTTTACTGTTGGTGCTTTACCTCGGGATTGTCGCTCCCGCGGTGAACGCTTCTCGTAACATTCAGCAGGGCGACGCTTACTACAGGATTATGGTAGGCCTCAAGTCGTCCTCTCCTTTTTACACTGGGGAACCTGTCACGCTCTCTCTTAAGAACCAGTTCGACGCATTGATGGAGCGGTTGTTTGAGATCCCGCAGGTAACCGGCTTCCTGGTGGGAGAGGTAAGCAGGTCCGGATTGCAACTGGGCAGCTCTATGAAGGACTTGTACTACGCATTCATTCCCCGAATTATCTGGCCGGAAAAACCGCCGGTTAGCCGAGGCGCGTGGTTTACGACGTACCTCGGCATGTCCAACAGTGAAGCGGAAGCGACCACGTCCACCGGAATGACTACAGTCGGAGAGTGGTACTGGAATTTCGGCATCGCGGGCGTTGCCGCCGGAATGCTTCTGACCGGAGCTTTACTGAGCGGCCTGTGGCGTTTGGCGGGAAGCTACCCTATTCACCACCCGGCAAACATGGTCCTCTATGTGGCGATTATTATGAGTGCCATGAATTTGCCGGACGCTACTTCACCCATTGTTTCGGCGGTTGCTCTCTATCTGTTTTTCGGTGCGATCGCCTATTTGCGCACGTTTGGACAGAGGCCTGCCCTTCCGTTGAGTTCGACAATCATTCGGCCTTTTCCGGTAAAGCCGTGGTACCTGCTCTGAGCGGTGCGTGCGTTTTACTAAACGGAGTCACGGAGTATGATTCAGAAGAGTCCCTATGAAAGTGCTGATGAACGCAGTCTCTGCGAAAATGGGCGGCGCGGCGAACTACATCCGCAATATCGCTTCTGAATTGGAGAAAGTGGCTCCTAAGGATGATTTCATCATTGTGGTACCTTCGAATCAGGCCAAAGAGATCAAGCGAACGGCCTCAAATATTCGGTTCATTACTACGCACAGTACTGGATTCCTGGGACGGGTATGGTTCGATCAAGTTACATTGCGCCGGATGCTGCGGAATGAGCGAGTCGATGTGCTGTACTCGACCGCAAATCTGGGAATGTTCTCGTGTCCGTGTCCGCAAGTGGTATTGGTGCGGAATTCCCTGTATTTTTCTCCCCTGTTTTTGCAGCACATCCTCGCACGCATGGGTCTGTGGGCACGATGGACGAACTGGCTGCGCCGCTGGCTGGTCTGCAGGTCCGTGGAATGGGCGGATGCTGTCGTGACTCCGTCGGAGAGCATGTTGCAAGAGTTAAAGGACTATGTGAGCCAGTCCGCATCGAAGTTTCACGTTATTCCGTACGGCACCATGCTCGAACGATTTCAACAAAAAGACTCGTGCGTAACCGACCGGCAGGCTGGCGCGATCCGCCTGTTGCACATCTCGCATTACGCAGATCACAAGAACATAGGCGTGTTGTTTGAATCACTGGAAGAGTTATGGGCGAGCGGGATGACGAATGTTTCGCTAAGCACCACTGCCGACGTGGAGGACGCGCGATACGTGATATCTTATTGCCGAGCGAACGACCGCGCGTTGCTCTGCAAGCCCTCCATTTCTGAGCATGTGCGTGTGCTTGGAGACGTGCCTTACGAGCGGGTTGCTCAAGTCTACCGTGAGCACGACATATTCGTTTTTCCCTCACTGGCAGAGTCCTATGGCCACCCACTGGTTGAAGCGATGGCAAGTGGTCTGCCTGTGGTGGCTGCGGACCTGGCGTATGCGCGCGAAGTTTGTGGGGACGCGGCTCTCTACTTCGATCCGTTTTCTGCCCGCGACTTAGCTCGACAGATTTCACGACTGGTTGACGACCAACAATTGATGATGGAGTTGAAGCAACGGGGTCGGCGTCGAGTTCGGCAAATGGATTGGAGTTCCCACGTGGGGCGGTTGTTGCAGCTTTTGAATGGATATGCCCAAGAAGGTAAACGCCGTCAATGTTGAAGAGCGGTCGAGTCTACGTTACGCACTTCGATTACCAGACTGCATCCGCCGCCTTCGAACGGGTGTTTGAGCGGTACGCACAACAACTACCTGAGAAGTGCAAGCTTATCACGATCAAAATCAACCTTTGTGATTACCGACTGGCAGAGTCGGGTGCCACAACGGATCCGGTCTTGCTCGGACACTTAATTGATTTGCTGGCTCGGAAGTATCCCGCTGCCGAAGTCGTTATCCTGGAGAATGATGCCACGTCCGTGCAAGCAGAAAGCTTATTCTCGCTACTGGGAATCCGTGATGTAGCCAACAGGCGGGGAGTGCGTCTGTTCAACGTGTCCCAAGGGAATTGGGTATTGAAGCCAATTCCAAACCCCCGTATCTTTGACATCTTGGAGGTGCCGGAGATCTTGGACGCGAGCGATTTATTCATCAATTTCGCAAAACTTAAGACGAACGCTTTGACGAAAATGACTGGTTGTTTGAAGAACATTTTCGCATTCTATCGCTCGAAGCGGAAGGTTATATTTCACGGTCGCATCAATGACGTGCTGGTGGACATGAACAAGGTAATCCGTCCGCACTTATGCCTGGTGGATGGCTACATTGGCATGGAAGAGCAGGGGCCAGCGTTTGGGCGTCCCAAGCGATGTGAGCTGCTAGTTTCGGGCGTGGATCCGGTTGCCGTGGACGCGTGTTGCGCGAGAATCATGGGGTTCCAGCCCTGGCTTGTCGACCACATTCGCATGTGCCATCGTGCGGGGGCGGGCGAGATCAGCTATCGACTGGATACGGATATACCTGACTTCGACTACTCCAAGTACCGGTTTTCCTACGGCAGGATAGAGCACCTACTAAGGTCGGTGCTTCGCAAACGGGTCGGGGTGGCAGCAGGATAAACCAAGAACATGAGAGAGATTGGAGTAGCTATAGTAGGGTGCGGTGTAGTTGTGCGTCGGCATCACCTGCCTGCGTTCACGCGCAATCCGCGTGCCAACGTAGTCGCCCTGTGCGATCCGGATCCGGAAGCGGTAGCCACCATACGGCAGCGCTTCGGGTTAAATTGCCGCGGTTACGATGATTTCGAAGACATCCTGCGCGATCCGGCCGTTGGTGCCGTCAGCATTTGCACGCCCAGCTTCACACATTACGAGTATGCGCGGCGCGCGATCTCGGCGGGCAAGCACGTGCTGCTGGAGAAACCTCCTGTATACCGTGAAGAGCAGGCGCTCGAGTTAATCTCATTAGCCAACCTGCGCGACGTGAAGCTTGGGGTCGTTTTCAACTATCGTTATCGTGACCTGGTGGAGAAGGTGGTCGCCGCGCGTGAGCAAGGCCTGCTGGGACAGATCGTTAAGCTACAGATCATCCATCATGCGAATCTCGTATATTCGGAAAGCCCGTGGGTATGGGATGAGCGCAAGAGTAAGTACCTGCTTTACGAGTTCGGCATACACTTTCTGGACCTGATGGTTCACCTCTGTGGCGAACATCAGGAGATCGTCTCTGTCGTATCTACTCGACAGGAATCGGTGCAGACCACGACAGACCTGCAGGCTGTGATTCGGTTCAAATCAGGTGCGCTGGGGCTCCTGGATTTGACTCAGGATTCAACCCGTCATTCCTCTTACTTTACCCACGTCTATGCCTACGGGACGGGCATGGATGCGTTCGTTCGCTTCTTTCCGCCGCTGGTATCGTTCGCCGCCGGCATGGACAGCCCTCAGAATTACCTAATCCGTGAATTCAAGGCGCTTAGCCGTTTCGCACGACTGCTGCTGACCGGGAAATTTCTGTCGCACCGCAATCACGCGCACCAACGCGTCATTGATATGTACTTGGCATGGTTAACAGACGGTATACCGTACCCACTAACGATGGAGCGGGCATTACCGACGATCAGGCTCCTGAACGATCTGGAACAACACATACCGGCGTATGCCGCAGCGTCTGGCGCCGTTGCCAAAGCAGGCGAAATGGTGGGCAGTGCCGAGGCGAGAACATGATGGAAGAATCTAACGGACACTACCGAGCAGAGATTTTTCATCTCAACGAACTGGAACGGCGCAGTCCTTCTGTACACGATCGCCAAGACGAACCGGAGACTGGTTTGTGATGAGGGGCCTTGGTCCAACGCTTCATGACCGCTTCGGCCTTGTCGCCCTGCGTTTTGCAAAACGCAGGAAGCCGAGGTACGAGTTCGAAAGAGGGGCGGAGTTTTACCAACAGTTTTTCAGAGTGGACCACCTGGAGCAATACGAATCGGATCTACGTATGGTATTGCGGCATGGTGAAATCGCCAGAGTCTTAAGGGGATTACCTCCCAACTCTCGCGCGCTCGACTTGGGCTGTGGGGTAGGCCACATTCTCAGGATTCTACCCTCAGGTTTCGAGGTTTTCGGCGTTGACTACTCAACGGAATCCTTGGCGTTAGCCCAGTCCCACCTCCCGGACAAAACGCGACTTTTAAATACCAGCGCATACGCTCTTCCGTTTCGGAACCGCTCTTTTGACCTCATCATTTGCCTTGAAGTCCTAGAACACTTGGATGACGACGACCGGGCAGTAGCGGAAATTGCCCGGATTCTGCGGCCGAACGGACATTTAATCACCAGTGTACCTGGGAGCTATTACTTCCCAGAATATCGTGAGCTGATGGGGCATTTCAGGCACTATACGCCAGATTCGTTCTCATCCTTGCTCGAGCGTCATCATTTGAGGATTACAGAATTCCTAAATAGTTACAGGAGGTTCAATTTCCTTTATTTTTATATTTATGTTGCTCTGGAGGCGCTTAATCTTATCTGGAATCGCGTGACCGGCGATTCGAAGAACATATACGCGCGCACGCTGCCGTTCACAAGAACACGGATATATTCAGGCCTGCTTGCCAGAGTGCTGTATCCGCTAAAGAGAATCGACGAGGTGAGCTCAGGCCAGGCCACGACGTTCGTCGTAGCTCAGCATGTTCGTGCAAGTAACGGGGGAATGCCTTAAACGAAGAAGTGAATCAGCCAGACTGCCCTTTTGGGGGCCTGAAAGAATGAGTGCGGCAAGAGAATGAATTCTTTTGGAAGTGAAGTGTGATGCAGGACCATCCTTGCATCCAGGGCTCTCGAGTGTCCGTGCTGATCCCCACGTTTAACGAGGAGGTCAATCTACCTGACTGCTTGGCTAGCGTTGGCGGGTGGGCGGAAGACGTGTGGGTAGTCGATTCTTTCAGCGCGGACCGAACGCTCGAGATCGCGCGCGAAGCGGGCGCTAACGTCGTGCAGCACGTTTTTGAAGGACATTCTCAGCAAAAGAACTGGGCTCTTGAAACCTTGCCCTTCCGTGGCGCGTGGGTGCTGATCTTAGACGCGGATGAGCGCGTGCCACAAGAGCTCGCAGATGAAATCTGCCGCGTTGTCGCGTTGGACGGGAACGGCTATGACGGGTTTTACTTGAACCGGAAGCTGATTTTCTATGGCAAATGGATCCGGCATTGCGGTTGGTATCCAAGCTGGAATCTGCGTCTGTTTCGACGCAGCCACGGACGATATGAGCAGAGGGAAGTGCACGAACATCTGCTTTTGGATGGTAAAGCAGGTTACTGCAAGCATGACTTGATCCATGAGGATTTGCGCGACATGTGTTTCTGGATCGCCAAGCACAACCGCTACTCCAGCCAGGAGGCGCGCGAATTGGATCGGGTCCGGCGCGGTGTGAGCACCGCGGGACTTCAAGCCTCCTTCTTCAAAGGGAGCGTGGAGCGCAAGCGCTTTATCAAGGAACGGATCTGGCCGCATCTTCCGGGCCGTGCCTTTTTTTCGTTCTTCTATTGGTATTTTTTCCGGCTTGGTTTTCTGGACGGCAGACACGGCTTTCTCTTCTGCCAAATGCACGCCATATTCGAGCAGTTCACCACAGCGAAACTCTGGGAACTCGAGCACTACAAACAGGACGCGCGGGAGGGTGCTATCAATGCGGAAAAGGTGTTCCGGAGCGCCCTGAGAGTGGACGCCGAGCGTTCGAAAAAGTAAGAGGGGAATCATGTGTGGCATCGTGGGAGCCGTTGGTTCCCCAGACGAGGTTCGGGAAGAATGCCTGCTGCAAGGATTGGCCGGGCTGGCGCATCGGGGTCCTGACGATTCCGGATGGCACGTGATCCATCAAAGCGGCCCTCAGCCGACCTCCATCTTCCTCGGCAACCGGCGTCTCGCCATTCTCGATCTATCGCCCGCGGGCCACCAACCGATGCAGGACCGCGAGACTGGGAATTGGATCATCTACAACGGCGAGATCTACAATTTCCGCGAGATTCGCTCCGAACTAGAATCCCATGGCGTCGGCTTCAATAGCCACTCCGACACCGAGGTCATCCTCAAGGCTTACGGTAAGTGGGGTGCCGGATGCCTCGACTATTTCCGAGGCATGTTCGCCTTCGCTATCTGGGATGCGCGCACCAGAGCTTTGTTCTTGGCTCGCGACAGATTCGGTGAGAAGCCGCTCTATTATTTTCGTCGCGGCGGTCTCTTCCTGTTCGCTTCCGAAGTTCGTTCCTTGTTGCAGACAGGTCTGGTAACACGCGAGCTTGACGAGACTGGCCTCATGGAGTTCCTCCGCTATGGGTCGGTTTCAGACCCCGACACTCTGATCAAGGGAATTCGCTCTCTTCCCCCAGCACACTATCTTCTGCTTAAGGAGGACGAAGCCACCCTTAGGAAATATTGGGACTTGAACAGCGCAGAGCGTGACCTGGCAGCGCCTGGGCCTGTGCGCCAAATCGGTCTCGAAACTATAGTCGAACTCCGAACTCAATTGGAGGATGCAATTCTGCTGCGCACGGTGAGCGACGTGCCGGTGGGCGTTTTTCTCTCGGGGGGCATCGATTCCAGTTCGCTGGTCGCGCTGCTGAGCCGTAAGCATCCGAATCTCAGTACGTTTTCTGTCGGTTTCAAGGAGTCGGATTACAGCGAGGCGGAGTACTCGCGGACGATCTCAAAGCGCTTTGGCACCGATCACCACGAAATCGAAATCTCGAGCCGTGCTGTGATGACGTCATTGCCAGACATCATCGGCGCCATGGATCAGCCGACAATCGATGGTGTGAACACCTACATCATTTCGCGAGAAACCAGGCATATGGGGTATAAGGTTGCCCTGTCTGGTCTCGGAGCAGACGAGATTTTCGCCGGCTATGAAAACTTCAAGACAGTTCCGCGAATGGAGCGGTTTGCCTGGTGCATCAGTACCGTCAATCCAAAGTTACGGTCCATGCTCGCATCCATAATCAGGCTGCCAAACGCAAAGGGCCGCTCGAGAGCGGAAAAGGTGGCGGTCCTGATCGAAGGCGATAGCAGCATTCCGCATCCTTACGCGCTGGCCCGCACGCTGTTTATGCCTCGGCAATTGCGGCAGTTGAGTTTAGCGAGTGACGTCATGAGTGTTGACCTTGCGAATGCACCGCTCGCCAACATAGTGAACTGGGCAGCCAGATTTGATCCGGTCAATCGTACTTCTTATTTGGAACTCCGGCACTACATGGGCAACACGCTACTGCGCGATTCTGACTTCATGAGCATGGCGCATGGCTTGGAGTTGCGCGTACCATTTGTCGATCACAAGCTAGTCGAATTCTTGTTCCGGATTCCGGGCGCTTTCAAGGTCAAACGGGGACTGCCCAAGTGGTTGTTGATCGAAGCAGTGCAGGGTCGATTGCCTCAACAGGTGGTGCACCGGCCAAAACGAGGCTTCACATTTCCCTTTGAGCTTTGGTTGAAGAAAGATATGCGTCAGGACATGGAAGATGTCTTGCTCGACAGCGACGCGAACCTATTAGAGGGGGTCGATCGAAAGTTCGTATCGGCAGTGTGGAAAGATTTTTTGGACGGGAAAACCACATGGTCGCGGCCTTGGTCGCTCTATGTGCTTAAGCAATGGGTGGATAGGTTTGTGGAATCCCGGCCTGCGAGTACGAGGGTGGATCTTCCGGAACAGGGGCGGCCTCAAGTTATGGCGCGGGTTTGATCGCCTCCAGTTTTCCGCAGAAAACTGGTGCCCTCAATGAAAACTATTGTCCACGAATTGTCTTCGAACCGAGGAGTGGTTCGCTAAATGTGTGGTATCAGCGGATTGGTTAATTGCGGAGACCGTGAAACCCTCGCGCACATGACTCACGTGCAGGCTCATCGCGGGCCCGACGATGCCGGATTGTGGGAACAGAGATTTCCCGACGGTTCATACGTCGGACTTGGAAGCCGCCGACTTTCCATCATTGATCTTTCCACCAGCGGGCACATGCCCATGTGCAACGAAGACGGAACGGTCTGGATTACCTACAACGGTGAGATTTACAATTTTGCCGAATTACGCCGCGATCTGGAGAGGAAGGGCCATCGATTCGCGTCGGAGACAGACACGGAAGTCATTATTCACCTCTACGAGCAAGAAGGCCCAGATTGCGTTAAACGCTTGAACGGCATGTTCGCATTCGGCATTTGCGACCTGCGCTCCGGCAAGCCCACTTTGTTTCTGGCACGTGATCATTTCGGAATAAAACCTTTTTACTACGTGCAGCAGGGACGGCGTTTTGCCTTTGCGTCCGAAATCAAGGCGCTGCTGCAGGTTCCTGGGGTTGAAGCGGAGATCGACGAAAAAGCACTCCACCAGTACTTGACTTTCCTTTGGGTTCCCGATCCCAAGACGATGTTCCGCGACATTTTCAAGCTTCCGGCCGGACATTACGCGGTACTATGTAACGGCCAACTCGAAATAGCTCAGTACTGGGATCTCAAGTTCCCAAGCGACGGTCTTCAGTTCTCTCGTTCGGAAGTCGAGTTGAAGGACGAAATTCGGGAACGTTTCCGGCGATCGGTCGAAGCACAGATGATCAGTGACGTGCCGATCGGTGCTTTTCTCAGTGCCGGGCTGGATTCATCGAGCATCGTTGCCATGATGTCGCAAGCTAACCGCCAGCCGGTACGGACTTATACGATTAGTTTCCCGGACAGCTACCGTGTCGGTGAAACAACGCTGGATGATCCCGATGTGGCGGCGCGGTTAGCGCGTCGGTTCGGCTGCGAGCACCATCGCATCGTGGTGGAACCCGACGTCGCTAATCTTCTGCCTAAACTCACCTGGCACATGGACGAGCCCACGGCCGACCCGGCGATCATCGCGTCGTATCTTGTATGCCGAGAGGCGCGCAAGCACGCGACGGTCTTACTCTCCGGCGTGGGTGGAGACGAATTATTCGCGGGATACCGGAAGCACTACGCACATTATTGGGCACAAGGCTATCAGCGGATCCCCTCAGTAGTTCGGGGCTTAATTGATTCGTCAGTGCTGAGACTTCCCAGCCTGCGGGGAACTGCGATGAAAGGAAGACTTCGACTAGCGAAAAAGATGGCCCGCAGTTCCTGCTTGCCACCAGTCGAACGGTTCTTGATGAACTGCACGTACCTGGACCAGGAACAGAAAGCTGCGCTCTACACATCTGTCCTATCTGACGAAATCTCCGGTGAAGATGCTGCGAACCAACATCGAGCCAGGTTCGAACAAATCAAAGACGCCGACTTTCTCAATCAGATGCTTTACTTGGATACGAAGATTTTCATGCCCAGCTTGAACCTGACATACAACGACAAAATGAGCATGGCCTCTTCCGTGGAAGTCCGCGTGCCCTTCCTCGATCGCGAACTCGCAGAGTTCGTGGCTTGGAATGTGCCGCCGAGCATGAAGCTGAAAGGCTTCTTCCGCCCAACCACGAAGTACATCTTCCGGAAGGCTATGCAGGACGTTTTGCCGCGCGAATTATTACAGCAACCGAAAGCCGGCTTTGCCGCTCCGGTAGACTACTGGTTGGCGCGTGACCTGAAAGAAATGGTGGACGACCTGCTTTCCGAATCACAGATCCAGAAGCGCGGGTTGTTCCGGCCCGAGGCCGTGCGCGCATTCGTTGATGAGCACCGCAGCGGGGCACAGGACTGGTCCATGCAGATCTGGCAGCTTTTGACACTTGAGATTTGGATGCAGGTCTTCCTCGATGGTGGGGGCAAGCAGGTGGCGGCAGATTTGATTTACAGGCAACAGGCGGCTACGGCATGAAACAGATTCTGCAGCAGCCCCGGACGGGCGAGATCTCAGTTTCGGAGGTTCCAGCGCCTCAGCTTGTGCCAGGGTGCGTCCTGGTGCGCATTGCTGCCTCCCTGGTCTCGGTCGGAACCGAACGTGCTTCGTCAGAATTCGCCAGCAAGAACTTGCTTCAAAAGGCCAAAGCACGGCCCGACTTGGTTCGGGAAGTGATCGGTAAGGTCCGCCGCGACGGTTTGCTCTCTGCCGTGCAAGCGGTACGCAGCCGTTTGGACCAGCCGTTAGCCTTGGGGTACAGCAGCGCGGGCCGAGTGGTAGGCATTGGGGAAGGTGTGACTGACATTCGGGTAGGCGATCGGGTGGCCTGTGCGGGCGCCGGTTACGCCGTCCACGCCGAAGTAGCTTGCGTGCCGCGCTTGCTGGTCGCGAAACTTCTAGAGCCCTCCCCCGTTACCTTCGACGAAGTTGCCTTCGCGACCCTGGGCAGCGTTGCCCTGCACGGCGTCCGCACAGCGGACGTGAGGCTCGGCGACAATGTTGCGGTGATCGGTCTCGGCTTGCTGGGCCAACTCACGGTGCAAATTCTGAAAGCTGCTGGCTGCCGTGTACTGGGGATGGACATCATACCCAACCGCGCCGAACTCGCCTCACGGTTGGGCGCAGACGCGACTGCTGCTTTATCTTCGGAGTTCCGTGATTTGTGCTATGAGCGTTCTCGCGGTGCAGGGGTCGATGCGGTGCTGATCACAGCCGAAACTCAAAGCAGCGATCCACTCAATCTC
>Ga0187860_1000993_pt1 | contig 26171 bp, 30 predicted proteins | sample June2016WEW_10_4_FD_132981 | JGI IMG/M metagenome (GOLD analysis project Ga0187860, IMG submission 132981) | Peatland microbial communities from SPRUCE experiment site at the Marcell Experimental Forest, Minnesota, USA - June2016WEW_10_40 | ecosystem: Environmental > Terrestrial > Soil >...
ATATGGGCATAAATAGCTGTTTCTGGACATCCGGAAGTGCGGCACCGATGCGAATGACTGGGACGGCGAACGGGGGATAGCGGCGTGATGGCACCGCGACCCGAATCGTTCGGCGTGCTTTCATGTTCTTTCCCGTTACTGGAGCCCCTCATGCTTGTTCTGTGCAATAATATGGGGAGTTGCTCAAGGCGGCGTCGGGGGAGAAGGTTGCGCGCGTCGAGCGTAGGGCTGGCGGAAAGCTCGCAATTGCCATGCTGCTGAGTTGCATCAATAGCATTTCCATGGACACGTGCGATCAATTGTGGTAAAGTTCCTATAAGTTAGCTTTGGAGGAGAAGGGTCGTGAACGAACAAAAGGAAACGACGCGAGAACTTGAAGGCTTGCTCATTGACGACGGGGAGCAGGCGATCGACTCGATGCTGCGGCGGGTGCTCGAACCGTACGTGGGATTTACCCGTGACGGAAAGATGATCACGAAGCCAGCATTTCTTAGGCTCGGCGACTCTGCACGACTGCTGGTTGCCCTGCTCGGACGGCAGGCGGCAGTCCGTTTAGCATTGCCCGGCGCGACCGCCGAGGCTAACGCCGAAGCGCTTCATGCCGAATGCCAAGTCCCGCGGAAGAGTTGCGCTGAATACCTGTCGCGCTACAAACAGAAGCGCCTTCTCGAGAAGAACAAGACGGGCTACTTCGTACCCATATGGGCCATGGCAAATGTTGCCGCCGCCGTACAACCTAAGAACTCCGAGTAAGAAATAGAAGTGGGAGCAACCGATGAACGAGAAGCAACTCGAAGGGGCTATCGAGACCGCACGACGCGCGGCTGACAAGTCGACCGACTACAAATCCGAGATATTCCTCGCTGTAGCGTTCGTCGAGCTTTTGCGAACGGGCGGTAGCCCCAGCGAAGTTGCCACAACTGCGTTGGCTGTGGTCCGAGACAAACAGAGACCAGCGATGGCAAAGCCTTTTTCTGCATCCGAATTTTTCTACGCGAGAGCGTGGTCGAGCGAGATAGACAAGGTCCTACTCGCGGGGGCTTTCCTCGAAGCTCATTCGGGGCTGCTCAACTACACCATAAAGCAGGTGAGGGATTGCCTGGTGAGCGCCAAGGTGAGCGTGCCCAAGAATATTAGCCTCGCTTTCTTACGGGCCGCTCGACATGGTTGGATGATGGAGGTTCCGGGGGCGAGTGGCCGGGGGAAAGTTTGGGCTCTCACGCAGACCGGTGTCCAGCGGGCTGCCGCCATGACAAAGTCCCACTAGAAACCTTGGGACCCAGGGTACACGTGATCATGCGAACAGAACGCCCCAAAGCGACCGGAGAGACGCTTCCCCGGTTATTGGACTCGGCCGCAAGTTGCTTGCGGCGAGCTCAAAAAAACCGGCATTCGTTGAACGGCTCCGGCTACTACGCCAAGACTTACATGAACACCACTGTGGACCTGCGGTGCGTGGGCGAGAGCGTCGCTCAGGAACTCGATCGATCCAGTCGCAGCGACCAAGCGACGCGGTTTCGCCTCGCACTCCAGAAAATTGCTACCAGCACTTCCTTTAAGGACGCAGCCTCCGCGCTAACCGAATTGCGCGCGGCGTGGTACGCAACGGCCGGGCTCCAGCTTGCCTCCCGACGCCTTGGTCGGGCTGCGGCGACGATATTCTTGCCCCCAGAGTTGAGGGCGCATGTTCCGGGCTACTTAAAGCCCACTTTCGACCAAATCCAAGGCTGTTACGCGTCGCGCTATTATGACGCGGCGCTCGTTATGATCCGAAGACTGTTCGAGTCTCTGATAATCGAGGGGTACGTAGCGGCTGGCAAGGACTCGGAGATAAAGTCGAATGGGGAATACGTTCCGTTCACCGAACTCGTTGGCAGGGCGACCAGCGGTGAACTATTTCAGTTGGCGCGCGACGGCAAACGCGCACTCCGCACTGTTAAATCACTCGGCGATAACGCAGCTCACAACCCGCACTTCAGCGGCCAAGCCTCCGATCTTGACCGCCTGCGCAATGAGGTACGCGTTCTAATGGGAGATCTGCTCAGCAACATCGCTACCCTGCAAAGGCGCACGACCGCGTCGGCTCAGGCTGGCCCCGATGTGCGTCATGCTATGCTCACAGCTGAACACGGCGGCGCGCCGTAGAGGACGTATGCAATGCGAAATGCGGTTCGACAAGTCGGGCGCGGGGCAGCGGGCGGCGAACAGGCCCTCCTGCGTACCCGTGCGCGCCGATTCTCCCTCGGGTCTCCGGCTTCGAGCATGCCGGGGCGCAGTCCCGCCTTTCACGAATCACCAAACACGAGTCACGAATCACAAATTTCCGTGCCTCTTACCCGTCAATGGCTGTCGAGTAAAAATATCCGTAACTCGCTGAAAACAAACGACGGTGGTGCCTCTTACCCGTCAATGAAAAAGGGGTCTGTTTGAGCACGAGTCACCAATCACGAGCCGCGGATCACGCGCCATACGACGTGATCTGCATCGGCGCCGGCCCCACCGGTCTCGCCTGCGCCATTGAGGCCCGCCGCGCCGGCATGCGCTCGCTCGTCATCGACAAGGGCTGCCTTTGCAACTCGCTCCAGCACTATCCGGTGAACATGCTCTTCTTCACCACGCCCGAGCGCATGGAGATCGGCGACCTCCCCATGACCACCGTCGGCGGCAAGCCCACTCGCGCCGAGGCCCTCAAGTATTACCGCCGCGCCGTCGAACACTACGCCATCGAAACCCGCCTCTACGAGACGGTCGGCCAGATCGAAGGTAAGGACGGCGGCTTCGTCGTCCACACCCGCGACGCCCACGGCAAGAACCACGAATACCACGGCAAGAAAGTCATCATCGCCACCGGATATTACGACCTGCCGAACTACCTCGGCATCCCCGGCGAGGACCTCCCGCACGTCTCGCACTACTTCACCGACGCGCACCCCTACTGGAACCAGGATGTCGTCGTGATCGGCGGCAGGAACTCGGCCGCCGAAGCGGCCCTGGATCTTTTCCGCGGCGGCGCCCGCGTGACCCTCGTCCATCACGGCGAGGAAATGGGGAAAAGCCTCAAATATTGGGTAAAACCCGATATCGAAAACCGCATTCGCGCCGGAGAAATCCGCGCGCTGTTCAAAACCGAGGTCACGCGCATCGGGCACGGAGAAGTCTGGGTCAGGAACTCCGGCCCCGAAAAGGCCATCCCCGCCGCGCAGGTCTTCGCCATGACCGGCTACCACCCGGATTTCGATTTTCTAGAGCGGCAGGGAATTAAGCTCGACCGCGAGACTCGCCGCCCCAAGTGCAACCCCGAAACCCTTGAAACCAACGTCCCCGGCCTGTATGTGGCGGGCGTGGTTGTCGGAGGAAGGCACACCTCCGAGATTTTCATCGAAAATGGCCGTTTCCATGGCCGCCAGATCGTTGCGTCCATGACGGGCAAGGGCCACATCGCTGAGCCCGCCCCCGTCGCGCCCCCCGGAGAATGACCACCGATGCTTTCGAGACGTCACGACACAAAGAGACGGCGCGAAGCGCGCTGTTTGCGTCCCGAATGTGTTCGCGGGATGGCTTCTGCTGCGCAGGTTCACCCGCAGCATGTAATCGCTCTACGCCCCGGAAGGAGTTCGCGGGACGCGTTCCTTTGCGCTGCCTCTCTCGCAGCATGTACTGTTTCGCGGTTGCTCCGCCTTGGCCTTTGGGGGGAGAAACTCCCAGTCGGACCAAAATCTAGGAACGCAGGAACGAAAAATTTGTTAGAGTGAGTAGCCATGCCATCGATCGTAGGAGAAGTCGCTGAGACGTTTGTAACGCTCGTGAAGGGCTTCAGCGTCACCCTGCGGACCATGTTCCGCAAGACGACGACCGAGAACTTCCCGGAGACCCCGGCGAGCGTCCAGCCGCGCTATCGCGGCATCCACGTCCTCCAGCGCGACGAGAACGGCTTCGAGAAGTGCGTCGGTTGTTTCCTCTGCGCCGCCGCGTGTCCTGCGAATTGTATCTACATCGAGGCTGCGGAAAATACCGAGTCGCAGCGCATTTCTGCGGGCGAGCGCTATGCGAAGGTCTACAACATCGACTACTCGCGGTGCATCTTCTGCGGCTACTGCGTCGAGGCCTGCCCCACGGACGCCATTACCCACGGCCACAGCATCGAGCTCGCCCCGTACGACATCAACGCGCTGATCTACCGCAAGGAACAGCTCCTCGAGCCCTGGCCCCCGCGCTCGTCTTCATCCAGAAACCCGTAGTTCCGCCAGCCGCAACGTATAGCCGCTTTTTGCCGTTCGCTCCCTCGGCCAGTTGAGCATCCGCTTGTTAAAAAAAAGTCTGCCCCGTCGTCACCCGCCCGCTTCGCCACCGCGCACAAAAGACAGGTGATAGCACTCTTGCCCGCCTGCGCGGTTCTTTCTTTCCTCCGATAGAACAGTCGGCTTTTGTCGCGCGCATCCCTCCGCGCTCCTCCCCCCAGCGAATGAATACTTTATGTTTGGCGGCGGGCGATGATACAGCGAAAGAAGGCTCGGGGCATGGAAACCCCACAGCTCGAAAGCAGCGCACTGCGGATTCTCAAATGGGCGGCGAAATGAGTCGCGGAAGACGAGCGGCAATGGGGCGAGAAGCTTTCGGCGAAGGGGACGGGTGCCGGATCGCTGTGGAACGCAACGTAATGTGCCGCCGCATCAGCGATGTCGACGTGCCACTCGAATGCGGAACACTTTCGCGCCGGCCGCGCGAGATCTCATGGCGTGAAGGGAGCGTTGTCTCCGTGGGGGAGGTTGAGAACGAGGTGCGCCGATGATCGTCGGGCGATTGCGTTTGGCGTCGCACCAGAGAATCGGGAGGGCCGGAATGATCGTCTGCCGTTGGCAACGCGTTGCGTCAGCCCGAACCGTTCGGGCAGGTCGAACTTTGTCGCGCTGAATTCCATTTCGTGCAGTCTTCGCGTTGCGCCGTAATCGTCATGATTCGGGCTGGTGCGGAGACGGCACGCGATTATCCATGAGAGCGACGAATGCCAACTGCCGTAGTCGTCGGCCCAATTGGAGAAGCTGCGGGTTGTTCATGAAGAAAAGGTGAAGCGACTGGAATCGATTGCGGCGCCAAAAGTTGTCTTCGCGTGGGCGCAGATCGCGCATCCCGATTTCGAAAGAGCCGGTATTGAAGCGCAACTCGGATCGGCCGCGCCGGGCGCAGTGTGGATTCCTACGCAAGCGCTGTCGCGCGAAGGATCCCAGCGCCTTGTACGCGGGCGCGAGCCGAAGGCGCCGATGCGATCGCAATCGCACGAGTCCGGACACGCCGGATACGCGTGGGAGCAGCGCTGCGCAGGACGGGCCCGTGATCGCTTGCTCGTTGGCTTGCAAGCAAGCGGCCCGCGCGACATTCGACCTGCCGAAGCGTTGCGACCGGGCTTGCGGGCGACAAATTGTGGCGTGCCTCGACCGCGTCAGTGCGCTTCAGTAGCAACTCGCGCCTGGCCGTGTCGTGTGCCGCGCCAGACGATCCGACCGCCGGCGGGAGAAACGGAATTTCGAGCTGCTCGGGCGCGGCGGGCTCGCCCAATTTGGCCGCGCCTCCATTTTGAGCACGGTTCTGTGCACGGTTGCACTCGATCATCCATCGGGCGAAGAGCGCTCCCGCTTCCGCGGCGATCCATTGTTCGAGAACCTGTCGAAATTCCTTGCGCAGATTCGCGGCTTCGTTCATGCGCGCGAGTTCGAAGGATTCAAGTCCTGCGTCGGAACAGTGCATTAGGTATTCGAGCGAGGGACGAGTGTCGCTCATAAAACACCTCCGTTTTTAGTTAGGCCCCCAAGGAGCAGGGAGGAAATAGCGGGCGAGAGCGTAGCAGCGTCGTAAAGTAACGCAATAGTACGGTTCCGGTACCGGCGAAGACCGTGAGTGGAGCGAAGCCGGCACGGTTGCTTCCGGTTTCGGGCCGAACGGACAGTAGGGCGGGATCTCGGTGGTTGGGAGGCAACTATGCGAGGGAAGCCTGTCAGTAGAGATTGTCCGGCTGCGGGTTTGCGAAGGCGTGCCCGAAGGATATGTAGAAATACGCATTCCGTACTGCTGGGAGTGCTGGACTCCGCGCGCAGCAGCTTTGTGCGCTTTCGGTGAACGTCTGATGCGAGGGAAGGACTTCAACACCGGCCTCCGCGGGGTGCTTTTTGAAAGGAAGCACTACGAGCGGATGGGTGCGGCAATCTGGCTTTATGGCTGGCTGGTCCTGCGGCAGACGCACCAGCAGGGGCCGGTCGGCTGGGTGCTTGGCGGCACGCCTATCAGCTACCGGGAAATCGAGGAAGAAACGGGCTTCAACTGCCGCACGATCGAGCGCTGGATGGGGATTTTACGCCGTTACGGCTACGTCGAAACCACCGCAGCTCCCGCGGGGATTGCGATTCGGATCATGAAAGCCAAGAAATTTCCACAGCCCGGCCGCAGCTTTGCGGAGGGGGCCCGCAGATTTGCGGGGACCATCCCGCAAAGCCGCGGGGTGAACGCCCGCAACTACTTGTTGTCACAGCAAGATGCGGCCGGGATAGGTAGTTCATCCGTAGAAGGATCAAAAGAGAAAACCGCAGATATCCACAGGGATTTCCACAGCCAGGCCGGAAATTCCAAAGATCAAAATCTGCCTTCAAACCCCTCCGGTTTAAGTGAAGAGCAAAGCCGGAGCCGAAAATCGCACCCGACAAGTTCGCAGCAGGAAGGCTCGTTCCACAGAGAGGAGCGCGGCCATCTCGAAGCGCGCCTGCGCCAGCAGCTGCTGCGCGCCGAACGCGACGAGGCCGTGCGGCGCGAACTCGCCGTTGGGACAGGTCCCGAGGTACGTCGTCCATGAGACTTCAGATGACATTGCGCAGGGAGGTAGGCCACGGCGGGATCGTGCCGCGCCGCTGGCGGATGGCCTGGTACGAGCCGCGCAGGCGGGTCGGCGTGTATTATCCGGCGCCGCTGCACTGGGTCGTATGGGCGCTACGCGAGTTCGCATACCGACTGCGGGTCGCGCTTCGCGCGCCGCGGCTCGAGCGCGCGGAAGTCTTCGAGATGCAGCGCGCATACCGCGAGCGCCAGCGCTTGGCCGACGAATACGCGCGAGGATACCTCGCCGGCTGGCGCGAATGTTTTCGCGAGTGCCTTCAAGCGGTGGAAGAGGAGATCACGCGCACGGACGACGTCTGGGAAATGGGCGCCCTGCTATCGGGACCGCCAGACACGCCGCGCGACAATTGAAGATCACGTGAGGAGTTGCCCCAGTCCATGAAGGGATCCGAGGTTTTCGACACGTGCCACGCGCGCTATCGCGGCTTGCGCGAGTGGCTCAAAGATTCTTCCGGCTCCGTGCGCGCGCTCGATTTCGATACGGCCTCGGGCGGATACCTGTGGCGCCCGGACCGCGCGCGAGCTTGCGAATACGTCGCCGATTTCGAGCGCATCGGCCGCCAAGCGCTGCGACGGCGCGACTGGAAGGGCCGGCTGAAGCTTTTCAACGTCTATTTCCTGCGTGGCGCCGAATACCGGCGAGCGGTGGCGCTGGTGGGTGTTTCGGAAAATACGTTCGACTACTGGTACCGGGAAGTGAAGCGCGTGGTAGGCGCGGAATTTTCGCGCACGGGACTATTTCCTCCGGGGCGCTATTTCCACGTTCGTGGAATCACGGAAACGGAGCAGTTCGCTTCACCTGGAGCGCGAGTCGCGGGAGTCGACGAACAGATTCCGCAGCAGGGGAATGCCCAGAGTGAAAGGCACGTAGAGGATGTTTTTCAGCAGGTTTGACCGCCGCTCGATCTTGTCGTGAGTCGCATCGGCCTCGGCCTGCTTGTTGGCGACGACGGCGGTGATGTACTTCAGAAAGTCGACGCCGCACTTGTCGCACGTTCCGCCGTGCCTCTGCTCGTACTTGCAGGAAGGGCACTGGTAGCGTAGCGTGGCGTGGCACTTCCGGCAGAACCGCGCGATATCGCGAACCTCGGAGCCGCATTTCGGGCAGTTCATGTCTTGAATTTTACCGGGCCGCGGTTGGCGCGCGGCAAATAGCAGTCTCTCTTGCGCTCACAGGGTTAACACTGGCCGGCACCCCAGGGGCGGGCGTTGTGCTGCTCGCCCGGGGTGCGCGCCACGGATCATCAGAGGAGCAGAAGCGACCCCCGCCAGGGCGCTACCGTGACAATCCGAAGCCCTTGCGAATCAGATTCCTCGCCGCGTTCGTGCCCTTCGGCCCCTTCGGCGCGTTTCCGCCGTACGTCCGGCGCGATGGATCGCCCTGGCGCGGCGCGGCTTCATCGTTCGCCTGCGGCGGAGGCGCGAGCAGCCGCACGACGTGCCCGAGCCGCTCCTGCCGGAATGGTTTCGCCATGCATACCACGGCGCCGAGGGAGTGCGCGTTCGAGTAATCGCTCGGGTATGCCGAGCGTGTCATCAGCATGACGGGCACCTTCTGCAGCCGCGGCGTAGCCTTCACGTGCGCGCAGAGATCGTAGCCGGGCAGGTCGTCGCCTTCGATTTCGGCGATGACCAGATCCGGCGTGTGCGATTCGAGCACTTCGTGCGCCTCGTGCGCGCTGCTGACCGCGATGACTTCGTACCCTTCGTTCGAAAGGTACGATTTTAGCGAGTGGCGAAGCGCGGCATCCGCATCGACCGCAAGGACGAGCGGCTTACTCGCGCCTTCCGGCGTGTAGGATGCCCAGCCCGACTTGTCCGTCAGTTTGCGGCCGCTCGCGTCGGCCACCACGTTGCGCGTGCTCAGGTGGAGGGCAACCGCCACCGAGAGGCGTCCGCCCGGCATCTGGCTGATGCGCGACACGCGGCCGGTTTGCTCCGCCTGGATCGCGACGGGTGACTTGCTGTAGGGGAACGTCACCGCGACTTCCATGCCCACCACGAACGCGCCTTGCATGCTGATGAACAGGATGCCGCTGCGGGAAACGTCCAGGGTTGTCGAAACCTCATCCGGTCCGGTTTCGGTGGCGTTGATTCGACGGACGCGCACCGGCGCCGAAATCATCGCTCGGCGGCGGCCGCGGCGCTCCGCGTAGGTTGAGCTAGTCTCGGAGGTGCTCGCTTGCTCTTGTTCCTGCGCCGGTGCCTCTTGCGTCTGCGGTTCGTCTACGCCGACCGCTTTGCGCGACTTCTTCGAGCCGCGCGAATGGCTCGCAACTGCCATCAAATCCGCCGTAAGATCTTCTTCCCCGGACCCGTCGGGGAGATTGGTTTTATCGAAGTCACTCATGGAAACTGCCCCTCCTCAGGGATACATCTCTTCTGTGAAAGCTCAAGATAGCAATGCAAAGTGTAGAGCCGCACTAGAGAGGAAGTTACATTCGAACAGTACCCTCGTTTAACTGTGGTTTAGTACTTTCTAGTACGGGCTGAACTTCGGTTCGCCCTGCCGTCCTGCGGCCCGCCTAGGCTTGCCTCGCCCTGCGCGAATCCCCGGCACCCCGCATCCATCCACCGTGCGCGCCTGTCGCGAGAACTTGCTGCACGACTTTAGGTGATCCCCGCTAGAATGGCGCATGGCCGCTGAGAAGCCTGAAAAGTCCTACCGGCTGTCCGTGCTCGATCTTTCGCCGGTGCCATCCGGCTCGTCCAGCAGGGAAGCGCTGCAGAACACGCTCGATCTGGCTCAGCTTGCCGACCGGCTCGGCTACACGCGCTACTGGCTCGCTGAACACCATAATACGCCGCTCATCGCCAGCTCCGCCCCGGAGATCATGATCGGGCATGTCGCGGGAGTAACCAGCCGGATTCGCGTCGGCTCGGGCGGCGTCATGCTGCCGAATCATGCGCCGCTGCACGTGGCCGAGACCTTTCGCGTGCTCGAGGCGCTGCATCCGGGCCGCGTGGATCTGGGCATCGGCCGCGCGCCGGGCACCGATCCGATCACCACGCTGGCCCTGCGGCGTTCCCGCGAGGCCATGGGCGCGGACGACTTCCCCGTGCGGCTCGAGGAGTTGCTCGGCTTTCTCGATGGCGAATTCGCGGAGAATCATCCCTTCGAGCGCGTCCGGGCGATGCCCGACGACGTGCCGTCGCCCGAAATCTGGCTCCTCGGCACGAGCGACTTTTCGGCGCAGCTCGCCGCGATGCTGGGCCTGCGCTACGCCTACGCGCACCACATCGTGCCGGAAAACGCGCTGTCGTCTCTGCGAATCTACCGCGAGAATTTTCGGCCGTCGAAGCATCTGGCCGCGCCGGAAGCGCTGATCGGCATGTCCGTCCTTTGCGCGGAAACCGACGAGCGCGCCGCGGAGCTTGCTCGGCCGATGGAGCTCACGCTGCTGCGCTTTCGTTCGGGCAAGATGGGGCGCTTCCCGACGGTAGCCGAGGCCACCAATTACCCGTACACGCCCGAGGAGCGCCACATCATCAGCCTGAGCCGCCACCGGTTCTTCGCGGGCTCGCCGGCGCGCGTTCGCAAGCACGTCACGGACCTCGCGGACAAAGGCGGCGTCAGCGAAATCATGATCACCACCATGACCCACGACCACGCCGACCGCCGCCGCTCCTACGAACTGCTCGCCGAAGCCTTTTCGCTGTAGGTCCTTATCGCGGAGGTGCGGCATAGGGCACCTCGGGGGCTAGTCGGCTACCGCAGGCGGGCGGCAGCCACTACACTGGTTCGCAACCTCCTATGAGCGAACCCAAGCCCGAAAAGCGCCGGAAGTATCCCCGCTTCAAAGCACCGAAGGGTACGTTTGTCGGATGGAAATCCCCGGGCCATCACAACGTCTCGCGTGCGGACATGTTGGGGATGGGCGGCCTGTTTATGTACGTCGCAAAGCCCGCGGCCGTGGGCTCCACGATCGAACTGGTGTTCGACCTGCCGCAGGGAGAGATTCGCGGTCGCGGGATTGTGCGCCACTCAACACTGGGCGTCGGCATGGGCGTGCAGTTCATTCAGATGCGGCCCGAGGACCGGGCGAGGTTGAATCGGTTTCTGATGTCGCAGCAAGCGGTGCAGGGGGTTCTCGAGGACCAACCCTCCAGCCCTGCCCAGCCTGTCAAACAGGCGGCCGTTCCCGCGCCTGAGGAGCCGGCGAAGCAGCCCGTATTCGAAGAAGAGGTCAGGCAGTTGCTCGCATTGACTCGGACGGCAACGCACTACCAGTTGCTCTTCGTCACGCCCGATTGCACGCCCGCCCAGGTCAAGAAAAGCTTCTATTCGCTGGCCCGGAAATTTCATCCGGACCACCACATGGCGAAAACCGAGCTGGTTGGATCACTCCAGAAGTTGATGGAAGCGGTCACCGAAGCCTACAAGACGCTGACGGACGAGAACAAACGCGCGGTCTACGACAAGGCGCTTGCGGCGTCCAGCGCTTTCCGCCTTCGCCGGGACAAGACGGAATCGCAGCAGATCATCGAAGAAAGCCTCGCCCGCGCCAACGAATGCATCCGCGCGCGAAACTTCATGGGCTCGATCGTGTGGCTGCGCAAGTGCGTAGCCGTTGCGCCCGAGGACGCCAAATACCACGCCATGCTGGCGCGCAGTCTCCGACACGCCGGCCAGTACCCCGAAGAAGCAGCCGAGCATTTCGAGAAGGCCGTCGAGCTCGATCCTCTGAATTCGGCGGTCTATTTCCAGTTCGCGGAATTTTGCGAGGAGATGGAGATTCCCGAGCGCGCGCGTGAGCTTTACTCGAAAGTTCTGGAGATTGATCCAACGCACGCGAAATCTCGCGAGAGACTTGCTCAGTTGGACGCAGCAGAAAAGGCGGGGAAGTCTGGGTCCGTGTTCTCACGCGTCTTCAGCCGGAAGTCCTGACGCCCCAAGCCCGCCACCTCTGGCTGGCTCAGGCCGCTGCCGGGGCGCGGAAGCGACCGAAGGCCTCGCTGATCCGCTCAGCGCTGGGTTTTTCCTTCCTGCTGCTTGGCGAACATCGCGGATATCTCCAGAGCTTCCTGTGAGGCCTTATAGGCCTTCGCCGCGTGTTCCATCGCCTGTTTGGAGTGCTCGTGCCCTGTCAGGTGGTCTTCCTTGCCGTGGTGTGTGGCGGCAACACGGTGAGCATGTGCGGCGAGCTCGTGAAACTCCGCGGCCCTCTGGTGCGAATCGTCTGCCATGATTGCCTCCCTTGGGATCCTTCCATCCGCCTGCTGGCCGGCTCTCAGGCCGTGGCCGGGGCGCAGAAGCGATTGAAGGCCTGCACGAGATCCTGCGCGATCGAGTAGGGATCGCGGCTCTCGATATCGCTCCGTTCGAGCATGAACACGATTTTGCCGTCGCGCAGCAGCGCGACCGACGGCGAAGACGGCGCATAGCCTGTGAAATAGCTTCGCGCGCGTTCCGTGGCTTCGCGGTCCTGTCCGGCGAAAACCGTCAGCAGCACTTCCGGGCGCACGGCATGGGCCAGCGCCCTTGCGATCGCGGGGCGCGCCTTGCCGGCGGCGCATCCGCAGACCGAGTTCACCACCACGAGCGCCGTGCGCTTCTCGTCTTTCAGCGCGGCGTCTACTTCGGCCGGCGTGCGCAGTTCGCGAAAGCCGATATTCGTCAGTTCTTCCCGCATGGCCTGAACCGCTCCTACCACTGGAAGCATCGTTCCTCCTGTGTCCCCGTCCCTGATGTTCGATATCCCTGAGCCGCCCTACGCCGTTGCGTGGAAGCGGCCGAGCGCGGATTTTTCGTCCGGCTGCACGTCAAAGACGGTATAAAGCCGCGTGATCTGAATGATGTCGTGAACCCGCCTCGTGAGGCTTGCGAGTTTCAGCTCGCCGCCGGCGCCGCGGACCGTCGTGAACGCCGCGACCAGTTCGCCCACTCCGGCGCTGTCGATGTAGCTCACCTCGGATAGATTCAGCAGGATCTTGTGTTTCCCCTTGTCGACCAGTTCGCGAACCATTCGCCGCAGCGTGGCGCTGCCTTCCCCGAGCGTGATCTCCCCGGTGAAGTCCACCACGGCTACGTCGCCGGCGTCACGGTATGTTGCGAGGAGTCTCACTGGCACCTACTATAACACCTGCTTACGCTGCTTGCTGGTTGCGGACCAGCCTCGATGCGTGCCCAGCGGTGTGCTATAACAAACACATTCCCGCCAGGTGGTGTATTGGGCTTACCTCGGCCATGCTTTACCATTGCACTCAGTGGCTTGCTGATATAGAGTCCACCGCTAATGTCGATCGTTGCATCTGTGAAGGTCTACGACGGGATCGTGATTGGGGCGGAGAGTATGACCCAGCTGTTCGCCAACGTTCCTGGCAATCCACAGCCAGTATGCATCAAAGCATATAGCCATGCGCGAAAGATCTTCCAGGTTGGCAAACTCGGAGTTCTGACGTTCGGTGGCGGCAACATCGGCAACCGCTCTATTGAAAGCTTCGTGGACGAATTCGGGGACCAGGAGAAAGCACTACCTGACGATACAGATCGATCAGTTCAAGGTGTTACCGGTCGGCTGCTAACGTTCATGCGCGGTCATTACAACGGAGGATTTGAAGCGGTTCCCGAGGCTCAGCGTCCACAAATCGGATTCTACGTTGCGGGATATTCGCCGGGGCAGCCTCTTGGCTCTGAGTGGGAGTTCATGCTTCCTACGGCTCAACAGCCGACACAGGCGCGACCAGATGGCGCTATGGGTGCTAGCTGGAGGGGCATTCAAATACCATTCACCAGGTTATTCTTCGGTGTTGACCCGAGGATCGAGCAGATCCTCACACAAGTGGGAATGAATCAAGCCCAAATCGGAGCGTTCCGAGACAGTGTGAACACGCAACTGCGGAGCAGCGTCGCTTTCGACGGGATGCCGCTTCAAGATGCGCTAGGGTTCTGCCGTTTTATAATAGAAGTGACGATTGGCCTATCCACCTACGAAATGGGCGTCCCCACCTGTGGTGGCCGAATCAACATTGCCGTCATTACCCATTCGGCAGGTTTCCAGTGGATTTCCGAGCCGAGACTAAACTTTGGGAGAAGGAGGACCGATGTCGACTAACACCAACTCGACCCGTCCAATGCAGTTTCCAGTTAATCAAAACGCCTACCAGAATATCGGACAGGCGAATGTGAACGGCTTCTCCAATAATCTTCGCTATTGCGATGTTGGACAAGTTACCGCCGAGGAGTTCAACACCAAGATAGGCAGCTCGAGGGAGCCGGCACCTTGCGAGCCCGCCGCCCTAGACGATTTAGCGCCCAAACCTCGCTAGGAAATTCCCGCAAGCATCGCGGGCGTCACTCGGGCATTCGCCAGGCGTGTGGCGTGGGGACTTAGGTTCTTCTCAGGATGTAGAGGCCCATGAGGATGCATGGGCCAAAATCGTTGACTGGTGCTCGGTTACGGTCTAGCAGCCTGCCAATTCGGCAACACGCCATTAGCCCACTACCCCGAAAAGCACCCCGTTGCACTCGCTCTCGAACTATGCTAGTATGCCTTTGAGTTTGTTGCTCTTATGTTCCCTGAACCGCGTTGAATCGAGGCTGGCGGGCAATGCACCCGGCGGCCTTTTTTTATGCAGGGCAAGGAATTGGGGGCGCAAAGTCGTACTCAACTTGGGACGTCGAAGAGTCGCCCCATAAAAGACTTAGGAGCATCAGAAGTGGCTAAAGAACAAGGTACAGTCAAGTGGTTCAACGCGGCGAAAGGCTACGGGTTCATCCAGCGCCAGTCGGGTGAGGACGTTTTCGTGCACTTCTCGGCGATCCAAGCCGAGGGGTACAAGAGCCTCAACGAAGGGCAAGCGGTCGAATTCGAAGTCAAGCAGGGTCCGAAGGGCTTGCAGGCCGAGAACGTCGTCGGCCTCTAACCCTCAAGAGTTTGGGCCGGCTGGCCCAGCGGTCTCCGGCCCGAACTCGCAACTTTTCAAGCTTTCATAATCATCGAAATCATCGTTTTCCAGCCGGAGGAGATACTGTGCAGATTCTGTCTGAAGGCCAGACCATTCGCCACGAGCAGTACGGCATTGGCATCGTCACGGAATCCAACGTCGAGCGCACCACCATCGACTTCGACAACCACGGCGTAAAGAAGTTCGTCACCTCGATCTGGATAGCCGAGCTCATCGGAGAACCTCCCACGGACCGTCCGACGCGCCGCCGCGGCCGCCGCAAGACCGTCAAGAAGTAACGACCCCGCAAGGGCCGGCATCCCATGGCAGGAGTTTTTAGCCTGCCTCGGGATACGCCTTCCCTCCGCGATTGCGATTCCTTCCCACTGCCGCCCATGAAATGAGAGAATCCAGTCGCTTCCCGGAGGCGGCTGTGCACAAGTTCTGGATTTGGTGGGCGACTCTTTCCGACGGCGAAAAGCTGGCTCTTTTTGTTCTCGCGATCGTCTTGGTGGTTTGGCTGGCGAGGCGGATTCTGTGGGGAGTGAAGAAGTCGAAGGCCGGCTAGATTTCGCTCCGGTGTGTCCCGCGCCGCGTCCTAGGGGTTCACGAGATTGGCGCGGATCGCAAACCGCACCAGGTCGCTGAAGCTGGTGAAATTCATCTTGCGCATGATGTGATTGCGGTGGCTCTCGATCGTTCGCGTGGAAACACCCAGCGTCGCGGCCGTCTCCTTGTTGCTTTTTCCCTCGGCGAGCAGTTGCACCACTTCCACCTCGCGCTGCGTGAGCGGCGTTCCCGGCAGGGCCTCGCCCTCCCCAAGCGCGCCTTGCCCGTCCATGAAGTTCCGCGCCATCGTCGTCGCCAGCGTGCTGGTGAAGAACGGCTGGCCGCGCCGCGCGTGGTCCACGGCGGCCAGCAGCTCCAGATCCGCGTCGGACTTCAGCACGTAGCCGAGCGCGCCCGCGCGCAGCGCCTCGCGCGCCAGCTCCTCGGAAAAATGCATCGAGAGGACCAGCACCTGGGTCGCGGGTGACGCTTCCCGGATCGCTCGCGACGCGTCAAGGCCGTTCATCTCCGGCAGCGTCAGGTCGAGTATCACGAGCTCCGGCTTCTCCTTCTTCGCAAAATCGACCGCCTGAACTCCCGTGGACGCCTCGCCGCACACTTCGATATCCGGCTGCGACGCCAGCAGCGTACGTATCCCCCGGCGAACCACGGGATGGTCGTCCACCAGGAGGATGCGGTAGGGCTTTCGGCCCAGTCTTTCAAACCCGGGCAGGCCACTCGCGACGGAGGAAGACGCTCCCCGCCTTTCCTCTTTGCTTGGCATTCACACCTTCGGTTTCTTCCGTCACCTTCAGCGTTTCGGTTTCCTGTCTGAGAGGCAGGATCGCGCGAACCGTGGTGCCGCGCCCCCGTGCGCTCTCGATCTCCAAAACGCCCTTGAGCTGCTCCACGCGCTCGCGCATCCCTGCGATGCCCACTCCGGCCGGCGCGTTGGCGCTGCGCCTTGTGTGGGGAGGCGCCAGCCCGCGGCCCTCGTCGCGTATTTCGACGAGAAGCCCTTCGTCCCGGGGTGCCAGCCGTATGAAAGCCGTGCGGCTGCCCGAATACCGGTAGACATTCGTGAGCGCCTCCTGCACGATCCGGAACGCGGTCGTTTCGATCTCCTTCGGTTGCCGGCCCAGCTCTTTCGCAATCTCCACGTGCATGTCGATCCCGCTGCGCTCGGCAAATCCTCTTGCGTACCACTGGACCGCCGGTCCGATGCCCGCCTCATCCAGCAGCGGAGGATGCATCAGATAGGACACGGTTCGCACTTCGTTGGCCGCCGCATTCGCCAGTTCGTCGCACGATTGCAATATCTCCAGAACCCGCGGGTTGTTTTTCGGAACCGCCTGCCGCAACTGTCCCAGCGTCATTTTCAGCGCCGCCAGGCTCTGCCCGGCGGACTCGTGCAGCTCGCGGGCCGCCGCGCGCCGCTCTTCATCGCGCACGCGCATCACCTGGCGTGAGAGCCTGCGAAGACCCTCCATCGCTCGCGTGTGATCCGTGATGTCCTGCACCACGCCGATCCAGGCTTCCGCTTTCCCGTTGGCGCCCGCGATCGGAACGCCGCGCACGAAGTGGACGCGGCCGCGGCCGTTCGGCCGCGTGTAGCGCGCCATGTAGACGAACGGCCGGCCCCTCTCCAGTGCGCGCTCGACGATCCGGCGGACCCGTCCGCGGTCCTTGCGAGGCACGCGTCCCCAATGCGCCTCGAGGTTCCACTCCTCCGGCGAGGCGAGGCCGTAGATGTGAAGCAGGTGCCGCGAAAGGTTCGCCTCGCCGGTCTTGTAGTGATACTCCCAGCTCCCGAAGTTCGCGATCTGCTCGGCGTGCGCCAGCAGCGCTTCGCTCTTGCGCAGCCGGTCCTCTTCGCGTTTGCGGTCGGTGATGTCCTCGGACAACCCTACGAGGTGAGTCACCCGCCCGGTCGCGTCGGTAATCGGCACCGCGCGCGTGCGAAACGTGCGCACCCGCCCATCCGGCAGGATGAAGCGCCCTTCATGTTCTTGATATTCGCCGTTCCACGGCGATACTCCGGGCAGTTGGGATATTCTTTCGCGATCGTCGGGATGCACGAGCGCCAGCAGCCGCTCTTTCGTTATCGGGCCGTCTTTGGGGTCCAGACCGAAAAGTCGATAGAGGTGGTCGGACCAGCTTCCGTCGCCTGTTTCGAGGCTGATTTCCCAGCCGCCCATCCTGCCGATTTCTTCGGCCTTGCGCAGCAGCGCTTCGCTCTTTACGAGGGCTTCGTGCGTTGCTTTTCGCGCCGTCACGTCCCGCGCGAACACGCAGCACGACGTCGCCCGGCCCGCCGCATGGGCCACCGGCATCACCCAAACCAGAAAGCAGTGGAGCCCGTCGGCCAGTTGAACCGAATACTCGGTTTCCTGCCGCTCGCCGTGCGCGGCGCGATCGAGCCACTGGACCAGCCGCGCGAGCGACGTCGCGTCCAGAACTTCGTGAACTCGCCGCCCGAGCAGGGGAGACCTCGCAACGTCCGAAATGTCTCGGCTCGAACTCCACAGGCCTTCGACATCGCCACGCGGCCCCAGCACCAGCACAAATTCGCGGAGAGTCCTCAGCAGGTCTTCGAAACTACAGCGCGGCCATTCTGCCGGCGCCGGCTCGCCTTCACGAGCCATGGCGTGGGTGGTGGCGTTTTTTCTCGGGACAGAATGGAGGCGCCTTTGACGGGCGTCCGCTACGGGCGCCTTTCTACGCTTGGGTTCGTTCTCTTGCAAGCTCATGACGTCATCGGGCAGCGTTGTGGAATATATGCACTAACAGAGCAATTACTAGATGCATACATTCGTGAACGTTGTAGTGGAATCGCCGAGACATTACTCTGTCGTTAATTCGGTGTCAAGGGTCTATGTGCCGAATCGACACAAACACGGCCCCGGTGGCCTACGTAGTTTCCCGTACGTTATCGCCGTAGTATCCCGGATCGAACGGCCACGGCCTTCCGGCAGCCTTCACCCCCCCTCGAAAGATGCCGTCATCCCTAATGTTTCACCTCCGTCTGCCCGATAGTATGGTTTTGACGGGAACGCCGAGAGCGCACACCAGCCCGGCCGGAGCTTGCGGTGGCAGGCGGCACAGTCCGGGGAGGGATCATGCCCACTACAGCACTATGCATTTTGGTGGTTGGCGCGCGCGCCCCAGGGATGGCGGCCCTGCTTGCGCGGTTGGCGGTGCGCGGTTTCGGGTCGCAATCGGCGAACACGCTGCGCCAGGCGCGCGAACTCCTCGAGACCTTCCGGTTTGATGTCGCCCTTGCGGCCGAGTCTGTCTCCGACGGCCGCGGCTACGACCTCGCGGAATCCGTCGCGCGGCATTTCGGCACGCTTCTTGTGGCCGTCCCGCTTTCCGAAACCTGCCTCTGGCTGCCGGTCATCGAACGCGGCGCGAACGTGCTCGGCGCGCGCGCCCTGAATGCTCGGGTGCTCGAGCTGGAACTCGAGATGCTCCTCGGCGACCGCGTCCTCACGGACAGGCGGCGGGCCCTGCAGCCCGCGCGGCTCGCCAATGGGCGCCCGGATTCCGATCGCACCGTCGCTCCTCGCCGAAGGAACGGTGGCCTCGCAGCCTGAAATAAATAAGGGAAGCAACAGAGAAGCCGAAAGAGGAAGGGAGTTCGACCGTGAAATCGTCACCGAGCGCCAGGCGTACGAACGCCAATCGGGTACGCCCGCAAAAAGAACCTGCGGAATCCCTGCGCGAATGCCTGGCGCTCGATGATCCCACCGACTGCCTTCTCGAAGCCTACGACTGCGTCGCGCGCCGCGCCTATGAAAAATTCCTCGAGCGCGGCGGCCAGCCGGGCTACGAACTCGACGATTGGGTGAGGGCCGAGCGCGAACTGCTTCCGTCCCTCGCGGCGCACATCAGCGAATCGGACGCTTTCACCTACGCGCTGGTCAGCGTACCCGGCGCCACGGCTGCGGCGATCTCGGTCGGGGTCGAGGCGCACTGGCTGGTAATCCTGGCGCGCGCGAAACCGCAGAGCAGCGCTCCGGCGCGCTCCTTCTGCGTTGTTGAACTGCCCTCGGAAGTCGATCCCGTCCATACGGCCGTGGTTCTCGCGAACGGCCTCCTCGCCATTCGCATGCCAAGAGTGGTGCTCATGTAGCAGCCGCGCGTCACCGGGCGGTGCTGCTCGCCGTTTGCCGCGAAGCCCACCACCAGAGCGCCGCGCCCACGATCATCGACGCGATGCTGGCCGCCTGCGCGTTCGTCATGCCCAGGAACGATCGCGGATTGATGCGGATGAATTCGACCAGAAATCGCGCCGCGCCCGTCAGCACCAGATACGCCGCGAACACGCTGCCGGGCGCCGGAATCCGAGCCGCTGGCGCGCCTTTTGCTGCTGCGATCTGCCGCGTGCCCAGCCGCCACAGCACCCACGCAATCGCGCAGGCTACAATGAACTCGTAAATCGGCGTCGGATGGACGCGCTCGGTCGTCGGCACGAGCCCGTGCGGAAAACTCATGCCCCAGGGGAGGGAAGTGGGAATGCCGTAATCGCCGTCGCCGGAAAGCAGGCACCCGATGCGCCCAACGCCGTAGCCCAGCGCCGCCGCCGCTGAGCCTGCGTCGAAAGCATCGAGCAGGAGAATTTTGTGCCGCCGCGCCACCCATACGAACGCCGCGAAGCCCGCGATCAGCCCGCCGAACCACGCAAGCCCGTAGCGGCTCAGAAGTTGCCCCATCGGATCGGCAAAGAGCTCGCGCGGCGTCTCCAGCACGTGATACAGCTTCGCGCCGGCGATCCCCGCAAGGCAGGGAACCGCGATCAGTATCTCCGCCACGGGCGAGTCTTTCGGCGCGAGTCCCCGCCGCGCCAGGTCCGCGCGCAGCACGTAGTACGCCGCCAGCATCGCCACCGCGACCATCAGCCCGAACGTCGGGATCAGAACTGGCCCGAAATGCAGGAACGGAATCATGTCGGCAAGCTATCAACTCTCCGCGCTTGCCCACCAACTGTCAAGAACGATGACCGGGCGCAAGGCCCGGCCTTTTCGATCTAGCGCCCCACCACGACGACCACTTTGTGGTGGTGGTGACGGTGATGCCGGTGGTGCCTGTAGGCGGCCGCGTTGGATGTAGCCGCAACTGCGGAAACTGCGATCAGAGCCAACAACAAAGATAGAATCTTAGAACGCCAAGAAGTCATGAATCCTCCATTGGGACCGTGATACCGAGTCCACTAAATACTCGTGGGCAGAACACATAGTGAAGGATACCGCTGGCGATATCTGTCCCCTTGGGGACACATCTGACGGTGACCGGCGTTTGACTTGTGTCTGCGTTCAACTCGGCGTCGAGCTCTTGCGCGAAACTTTTACCGAGATCGCCGGGAAGCCGTGTTCTTAGCGCGATGCCGCCCACCGAACGTCGGAATCAAAACGGCCCGAGATGCAGGCCTGCCGCGTCGATATCTTTACGCGAAGCATCTGGCCGTTGTTCAACCGGACACAGGATCGTGTTGTGTCCGGTTCCGCACAGTCGCGATCGCCAGGCGGCCAGAAACTATAGCGACCCGAGCATCTAACGGGTTCGTTATGAAGCCCACTACCATCGAGCCGCTAACGAAGGACGAACCCGATCTGTCCGCGCCCATGCCGCCGCTTCGCGTGCGAACAAGCAGGGGCGAACACATGCAGTATCGAGCCCTGCTCCAAGCGGCGCCTGATGCTATCGTCGTCGTCAATCAGTCCGGCACGATTGTCCTGGTCAACGCGGAGGCGGAAAGACTTTTTGGCTATCGCCGGGCCGAGTTGATCGGCAAAGCTGCTGAAATTCTGGTTTCCGAACATTCCCGAGGTCAGCAGAGCGACCAGTACGCTCGCTTTCGGGCTGCCGTCGCGGAGCGCCCGACGGTGACGGGCCTGGAACTTTTTGGTTTGCGCAAAGACGGCCGCGAATTCCCCGCCGAGATCAGACTGAGCCCGTTGGACACAAAGCAAGGAATATGGGTTTCCAGCGCCATCCGCGATATTAGCGGGAGGAGGGGAACGGAAGAAGACCTTCGCAGGTTAGCCTCGATTGTTGCGTGTTCCGATGACGCGATCATTAGTAAGACGCTCGAAGGAATCATTACCAGTTGGAACGCCGGTGCGGGGCGAATATACGGGTATTCGGCCAAGGAAACCATTGGGAAATCGGTGACCATGCTCGTTCCTGCCGATCGCCCGGATGAAATTCCCAAGGTCCTGGAACGTTTGAAACGAGGCCAGACCGTCGATCATTTCGAGACCGTTCGTGTAAGAAAAGATGGACAAGAAATCCAGATTGAACTCACTGTGTCGCCGATCCGGGACGCGCTGGAGACAATTGTGGGTGCCTCCGCCATCGGCCGTGACATTTCCGTGCGTAAAGCTGCCGAAGAACACCTGGTCCAGATGGAAGCCAGGTACCGCGGGCTGTTGGAAGCGGCTCCCGATGCGATGGTGGTGGTGAACCAGAGCGGGGAGATTGTCCTTTTGAATCTGCAGGCGGAAAAACAGTTCGGATACCCCCGTGATGAACTCTTAGGCCAGCAGGTGAGCAACATCATTCCGAAGGGCTTCGCGGAGCGGCTGATCGCGGACGGTACCCGAACCGCGGAAGAGGCGCTGGCGCAGCAGATCGGCACAGGGATTGAGCTCTACGGGCGGCGGAAGGATGGAGTCATCTTTCCGATCGAGATCATGTTGAGCCCACTGGAAAACCCCGAGGGTATCCTGGTAACGGCAGCAATCCGCAACGTGAGCGTGGCCCGGGCGATGTCGCGGCAGATGACCCATTCGGTCCAGCATGACTTTCTGACCGGTTTGCCCAATCGAACGCTCGTGAACGACCGGGTCAGCCAGGCGATCGCCTTCGCGCAGCGTCACACAAAAAAAGTCGCGGTGCTGTTCTTGGATTTGGACGGCTTCAAACACATCAACGACTCCCTGGGACACTCGACCGGCGACAAACTCCTTCAATCCATCGCAAAACGCCTGGTGAAATGCGTCCGCGGCTCGGACACCGTAAGCCGGCAGGGAGGCGATGAATTCGTCGTGCTGCTTTCGGAACTGGAACGGTCGGAAGATGCTGCCATTACGGCGAGGAAAATGCTGCAGGCGGCGGCGGAGGTTCATTCCGTCGACCAGCACGATTTTCACGTCACCGCAAGCATTGGCGTGAGCGTATATCCCGACGACGGCCTGGATGCCGAGACACTCATCAAGAACGCCGATACCGCTATGTACCAGGCAAAGGAAAATGGGCATCAGAGCTATCGGTTTTTCAAGCCGGCCATGAACGTCCGGGCCGTGGAGCGGCAATCCATAGAGGAAAGTCTGCGGAGCGCCCTGGAACGGCAGGAGTTCTCGCTGAATTACCAGCCACAGATCAATCTGAGGACAGGGAAGATTACCGGCGCGGAGGCATTGATACGTTGGACGCATCGCACTCGAGGACCGGTTCCTCCGGCACAATTTATTCCGGTTGCGGAAGACTGCGGCCTTATTCTGCCCATCGGCAACTGGGTCCTTCGTGAAGCGTGCAAGCAAGCCCGGGCCTGGGTGGATGCAGGCTTGCCCCCGACTACCATGGCGGTGAACATCTCCGCGATGGAGTTCCGGGACGAGCATTTTCTGAAAGGCGTATTCGCAGTCCTTGCGGAGACTGGTCTGGATCCGAGATCCCTTGAACTGGAGCTGACCGAAAGCGTTCTTATGAAGCGTGCAGAGTCCTCCGAATCCATCCTCAAGGCACTCAGAGCGAGAGAGGTGCGAGTGGCGGTCGATGACTTCGGTACGGGTTACTCCAGCTTAAGCTATCTGAGGAAGTTCTCGATCGACGCCCTCAAGGTCGACCAGTCGTTCGTCCGTCAGATCACCACCACTCCCGACGAGACGACCATCGTGGCCGCAGTGATCAGCATGGCCCGAAGCCTTAAGCTGCGGGTCGTTGCCGAGGGTGTGGAAACGCGAGAAGAGCTGGCATTTCTGCAGGCTCACCAATGTGACGAGGCGCAAGGGTACTATTTCGGCCGGCCAGTGCTTCCCGAGCAGTTCGCCGCGCTACTAACAACCGGTATATCGAAAACAGTTTCCGCTGAGAACTGATGTACTCTCCGAATCGGAGGAGCTTGACGCTTGCCGCCCAACTGCCAAGAACACTCAACGGGCGCCGTGAATCAGTCTTCCGCTTTCCGGACCCGTTCTTGGACCCGGGTAAGCCATTTCCGGTAGTCAACTAATTAGGGATTAGACGAGGCGGCCGAGCGGGCCGCCCTCGTCACACTTGGCTAGTCGGCGGCGGCAACCCGCCCCGCGGGCTTCGGGACGCTGTTGATCGTCTTCAGAATGCGCGAGACGATCTGGTAGGGATCGCCCTGGGAGTTCGGGCGCCGATCTTCCAGATAGCCCTTATAGCCGTCCTTGATGAAGTTAACAGGCATCCGGATGGAAGCGCCGCGATCCGAGAGACCGTAGCTGAACTTGTCGATGGCTTGCGTTTCGTGCAGACCTGTCAAGCGCAGATGGTTGTCGGGACCATACACGGCGATGTGCTCGGGGATATTTTGTTCGAACGCCTTCATGAGGGCTTCGAAGTATTCCTTGCCGCCTACTTCGCGCATGTACTTCGTCGAGAAGTTGGTGTGCATGCCGGATCCATTCCAGTCGCCCTTGATGGGCTTGCAATACAACTCGACATCCACCTCGTATTTCTCGCAAAGGCGCATCATCAGGTAGCGAGCGGTCCACGTGTCATCAGCGGCTTTGGCAGAGCCCTTGGCGAAGATCTGAAATTCCCACTGACCTTTCGCGACTTCGGCGTTGATGCCTTCGTGATTGATACCGGCCGCAAGACAGAGATCCAAGTGCTCGTCGACGATTTGTCTGGCCAACGCGCCCATGTATTTGTAGCCGACGCCGCAGTAGTAGGGGCCCTGGGGATTGGGGTAACCGTTTTCCGGGAAGCCGAGAGGACGCCCGTCTTTATAAAGGAAGTACTCCTGCTCGAAGCCGATCCACAAGTCAGGGTCGTTTTCGATCGTGGCGCGCGCATTCGTGGAGTGCGGCGTGCCATCAGGGTGCATGACTTCGCTGAGGACGAGATAAGCGTCCTTGCGGCTTGCGTCAGGATACAAAGCCACGGGCTTTAGTATGCAGTCGGACTTATGCCCTTCGGCCTGCATCGTGGAGCTGCCGTCAAAACCCCACTTGGGCAAATCGGCGAGCGTGGGAGGATGCGCGAATTCCTTGATCGTGGTCTTCCCGCGCAGCTCGGGAATGGGCTTTCTGCCGTCAAGCCAGATATATTCTAGTTTGTATTTTGCCATGGTATTTTGAGCCTCGTTGGGTTGGGGTCATTCAGACGCCCGGCGTTCGGTATCATAAACGACGGAGCAACTCCGTCTGCTCAAGCGGGCTTCAAAATATACGGCTAGGGTCGGTATCGTCAAATTCATTAAATCTATCGACTCCATCCAGTGATTTGAACCCACCTCCTCGTGGTTCTGCCTTGCATCAAGCTTCGTGGACGTCAGGGGGGCAATCCTTAGCAAAAGGATTTACAAAAGGCGACGATTGTTCCGAAATCAGACGTCCATTTGTTCGCGTATTGCGAGCCGAGGGCAGCGTAGCAGTTCAACAATTGAGATATGCAACGCCGTTGCGAGGATCAAAGTTGAAATCGGAAAGTTCCGCGTATATGCTCCGAACATGCTTAAGAACAATTCTGCCTCGGGCGTTGATGCGGGCGTCACCATCAGCGATCCCCTGCGGCATTTGGTTGTCTGCCACGATCGGATCGAAGAACATTTGCAGATCCTGGAGAGTGTAATTCCCCGTCTGCGTTCTGATTCCGAGCAGAAGCGCCAGGAAGCCCGTGAGGCCCTGGACAAAGCGCTGCAGTTCCTCGGTGAAATGGGGCATCTTCATACTCAGGATGAAGAGGAGTCGGTGTTTCCCCGCCTCTTGGCCAACAGTGGCGACGAGAGATCCGTTGTGACGGAGCTGACGACCATGCTGGAAAGTCAGCATCGGGAGAAAGAGTCGGTGTTCGAGAAGCTGGCGGCCCATGTAGCGGCCTTTCCTCCCGCGCCCTTGCCTCCATCGCCAGAGCAGGCGACCCGTTTTGAGGGTTTGGTGTCCCATCTACTGGATCTTTATCGGCCCCACATCATGGTCGAGAATCAGCGCCTGATTCCGCTTTTGGAAGACCATCTCAGGGAATCTGATTTGGGACAGATACTGCAGGAAATGCAGGCGCGGCGCAGCCAGTAGGTTCACCAGCACAGGGTGTATCACGCACACCACGAATTGAACTACTCGACGTTAGACCGCGGCGCGCGGGAGTTTTACGCCTGACGGAGCACAGTAGACTTCAAAGTGGTACTTCTCCCATTTGGAGAACTCCGAGCGCGGGATACCGGGGAAGACCTCGGTAGTCCCGTCCACGAATTGAACCTCGACATCGCCCTTCCGAGTGTCGCTTTCGGCGGTGTGCTGGCCGTTGGTTTCAATGTAGCGTGGCGTTTCGCGGATTCGTTTAGGTGGCATGTTCCCTCTTTCGAATCAATCATAGAGGCGGCAGGATCGGATGTCTGTCCACAACAACACACTCCCGATGAACGCTGTAGACGGGCAACTTCCCGTGTCCTGGCGCGAAAATGTCCGGTAATCCGGGCGGTCTCAATGGGTCGACGCAACACTAGCTCAAAGTCCACGTGCTAGGAGTCTACGAAGCTGAATTCGTTCAAGGGCGTTGATGTGAACGGAACACTGCCCTGCTTAGGTTCTGATTGAGTACAGCCTTATAGATCGGTTCCCTAGAGGAAGTATCGTCGGATCAACTGATTAGATGGTGTTGCA
>Ga0187860_1000994_pt1 | contig 26166 bp, 29 predicted proteins | sample June2016WEW_10_4_FD_132981 | JGI IMG/M metagenome (GOLD analysis project Ga0187860, IMG submission 132981) | Peatland microbial communities from SPRUCE experiment site at the Marcell Experimental Forest, Minnesota, USA - June2016WEW_10_40 | ecosystem: Environmental > Terrestrial > Soil >...
CGTTTGCGAACTTCGGAATCGAAGGACACTAGCAACGTATTGATCTAGTGTGGCTTTGGTTCAGAAGTCCGCATGACGAGTTCGCGGCAAAAATGATGCGGACTTCTGAACCGCCACACTAGTCTCAGCGAGCGCTGATCCCCGTAACCCCGACACCCGATCGGTCATCGCGCGCCGAAGCCGGGACAGGCTTGAACGGCGCGCTTTACCTCGCGATATGAACGTGGGAATGAGACCCGGGGCAACTGGAAGGTTCTATGTTTGACGCGTTCAGGAACTTCGTCGCCGAATTTGTCGATGGCGACAGACATCCAAGCCAATTCGCCGATGATGACTACCGCCTGGCGGCGGCAGCGCTGCTTGTGCATGCCGCCGCCATCGACGGCGATATGTCGCAGACCGAGCGCGACAAGCTTCATGGCATCGTCAAGCGGCGCTTTGGCCTCGACGATGGGGCGGCCGACGAGCTGATCGACAAGGCGACCGTGGCGGAGCACGAGGCCGTCGACCTTTATCATTTCACCAGCCTGCTCAATCGCACGCTCGATGAGGACGGCCGTGCCCGCGTCGTCGAAATGATGTGGGAGATCGTCTATGCCGACGGCTGGCGCGACGAGCTCGAGGACAATTTGTTGTGGCGGGCCGCCGACCTGCTCGGCGTATCGCCGCGGCAGCGGATCGAGCTGCGGCAGCGCATCGCCAAGGCGGTCGGCGAACCCGGCGAAGCATGAGACCGGTCGCGCTCATCACCGGCGCCTCGGCCGGCATCGGCGCGGAACTCGCGCGCGTCTTCGCCGCCCACGGACATGAACTCGTGCTGGTGGCGCGCCGTGAGGGTCTGCTCGCGGCGCTCGCCGAGGAGATCGCGGCAGCGGGCCGCCAGCGGCCGACGGTGCTGGGCCTGGACCTCGGGCGCCGGGATGCAATCTCTACGCTTGCTGCGGAGCTGACGGCGCGCGGTCTTGAGCCCGAGATCGTGGTCAACAATGCCGGGTTCGGGCTTGTCGGGCCGGCCGCCGCGCTCAGCCGCGACGAGCAACTCGCAATGATCGATCTCAACGCGCGCGCGCTGACCGAGCTGTCGCTGGCTTTCGTAGAAAGTCTCGCGCGTCATCGCGGCGGCATTCTCAACGTCGCCTCGGTCGCCGCCTTTATGCCGGGCCCGGGCATGGCCGTCTATTACGCCAGCAAGGCCTATGTGCTCTCCTTCAGCGAGGCGTTGCACCACGAGCTGTCGCGCCGCGGCATCAGGGTCACCGCGCTCTGTCCGGGCCCGGTCCCGACCGAGTTCCAGGCGCGCGCCGGCCTGCGGGCCGACCGCGCCCAGAGCGTGCTGTTGTCGCTTTCGGCCGAGCGCGTGGCGCGTATTGGTTATCGCGGGTTTATGCGCGGCAAGCGCGTGGTTGTCGCCGGAATCGGCAACCAAATCGTCCTATTTCTGGTGCGAATCGCGCCCCGCGCGGCGGTTCTGCCGCTGCTCCATTGGGGCACGCGGTTTGCGGCTCGCGATTCAGGGCGGCCACGCGCACCCGCGTCTTGAATTTACGGATGAACGCGATACGAGAGGGAGTGGGCGCGCCTTCGATTCCATCGATCATGCCACAGCCGATCCTGATCATTCTGCACCAGGAGCACTCCACCCCGGGGCGCGTCGGCTATGCGCTGCAGCGGCTCGGCTACGGGTTAGACGTACGCCGGCCGCGCTTAGGCGATCCGCTCCCCGCGACGCTGCGCGAGCATGTCGGCGCGATCATCTTCGGCGGCCCGATGAGCGCCAATGACGCGGACGAGTTCATCCGCTGCGAGATCGACTGGATCGCCGTTCCGCTCAAGGAGGACAAGCCATTCCTCGGCATCTGCCTCGGCGCGCAGATGTGCGCGCGGGCGCTCGGCGGCCGGGTTTTTCCCCACCCGGCCGGCCAGGCCGAGATCGGCTATTACCCGATCCGTCCCACCGCCGCCGGCCTCGCCATCGTCAGTCCCTGGCCGGAACAGGTCTATCAGTGGCACCGCGAAGGATTCGACTTGCCGGACGGCGCCGAACTTTTGGCCGAAGGCGATATGTTCGAGGTGCAGGCGTTCCGCTATGGGCGCAGCTACGCGCTGCAATTCCATCCGGATGTGACCCACTTGATGATGCACAAATGGACCACCCGCGGCCACATTCGCTTGGAGTTGCCGGGGGCAAAGCCCCGCGCCGCGCATTTTGCCGACCGCGAGGTCTACGATTACAGCGCGCGCGCCTGGCTCAGCGTCTTCCTCGAACGCTGGATCGGCGGTTGAACGCGGCGCGTCGCTCGAGCCGGCCTTGGCGTTGAACCCGTTCTACTGCTCACCGGCGAGCTGTTGCGCGAAATAGGCCACCGTCTTGGTGTAGACCTGCGACGCGTTCCATTGCAGCAGGACCTGGAAATTGGCGGTGCCCTCGCCCCAGGGCTGGCCGCGCTGCCAGCCATAGCCCTTGAGGTAATTGGCGGTGGAGGCGAGCACGTCGGGCACGCTGTGAATGAGATCGCGGCGGCCGTTGCCGTCGTAGTCGATGGCGTATTTGAGATAGGACGACGGCAGGAACTGGGTCTGGCCGATCTCGCCGGCCCAGGCGCCGCGCATGTCGCTGGGGCTCATATCGCCGCGGTCGACGATGCGCAACGCGTCCAGCAGTTCGGCCCGAAATTTGTCGGGGCGGCGGCAATCGTAGGCCAGCGTCGCCAGCGAGCGAATGGTCGGGAATCGGCCGGAGTTGGCGCCGAAGTCGGTTTCCAGGCCCCAGATGGCGACGATGACCGCGCCGGGTACGCCGTATTGCTGCTGGATGCGGCTGAAAATCGGGCCGTACTGCTGGAGGAGCCGCGCGCCGCGCGCGAGCCGCGGCGGTACCATGCGGCCGGAAAATTGCTCGAAGCTCTGGCGAAAAACTCCCTGCGCGTGGTCGCGCGCGATGATGGTCGGGTCGTAGGTCATGCCGCCGAGCGCCGACTGGATGGTGCGCTGGGAGATGTCTTGCGCGGCCGCGTCTTTCTTGACCCCTTCAAGCCAGGTGCCGAAATCACCGCCGCAAGGCGCCGACGCCGCGCCGGCCGGCGCTACCACGGACCCAAGCCAGAGCACCACAAAAGCCAGTCGAACGCCGATCGATCGCATACCCTTTGCTCCCTGCTATCGGCAATGAATCAGCGCATTGGGTCGCGATTATGATGGAGGGCGAGGCTGAACATTCTTATAGCTTGGATGGCGCCTTCATCCAGGAGATCCACAGTCTGCCGCAGGGTGGTAATCGAGCCGTTGCGAGAATGGAAATAGTTTAAACCTTGCTCGACAAGAACAGTTCCGAGGTCTGTTCAGCCGCCGGGCACGTCATCATCAGCCGTCCGGGAGATCACGCGCCCTCAGCCGAAGCACGCGGTAAAGCCGACGCGGAGGGTCTCGAAGAAGATCGTTGCACCGAAATAGGCCCACAGCCAGACCGTGCCCGCGAGCGCGAGTATCATCGCTGCGACTGTCGGAATGAGCGGTCCCGACGTTGGCTGCGATGCAACGGTCTTACGCATCGGTAAAGCCTGATGAAAGCCAGATGGGCTTCGAATCGCCATGCTCAGTCCCCTGATGCGGCAGCCCCTTTGGATTTGAAAGTGTACATTTCGGCGGAACCCGGAAATGTTCCGCTGCGCACATCGGCTGCATAGGCCTGCACGGCTTGGCTGACCAGGTCGCGCACGGCGCCGTATCGGCGCACAAATTTCGGGGGCCAGTCGAACAACCCGATCATGTCGTCGGTCACCAGGATCTGTCCGTCGCAACTCGGCGAGGCGCCGACGCCGTGCCGGCGTAGTCGTGCCCGTAGAGTGTTCTCTTTCGCGGTCGTCGATGGTTGATCAAAACGGCCGACGACGACCACCTGGCGCTGCAAGTTGGAATCCTGTCTGCACTGCTGTTTCTTATTGGAATGACAGCAATCACCCATCATCCTGAATGGTTCAGACAGGAGATGGCCTGGACCATAAATGATGGCACGCTAGCTCAATGCCGGCATGCGCGTGCCGAGAAGCCGTCGGTCGTCTGACCAAGTGCGAGCGCCAGCTCGATGGCCCAGGCGTTCCAGGTTGACGCCTGGCGCGGCGCAAAACCGATCTTCGCCGCCAACCGAAGCGTTGCGTGATTTTCCCGCAGCACGGATGCACTCAGCGTCTTCACGCCCTGGCGCGCCGACCGCGCCAGCACTTCTCTCAGCAAAAGCTCACCGATTCCGCGGCGCTGCAAATCCGAGCGAACGATTAAGGCGATCTCGGCTTCCGCTGGCGACACCATGATCCGGTGCGCGATTCCGGCGATCGCCGCTGTTTCGTCCAGCACCCAGGCCATTTCTCCGGCGCCGGCTTTGACATCGAAGAGCCGCCGTAAGGTCGCTTGGTCCTGGACGTCGAAGGGGTGCCCAAAGCGCAAGCGCAGATCTTCGCGCTCCATGCGCCGCACAAACGTCCGCATCATGTCCCATTCGCCCTCGACCAGCGGACTCTCAAGGATCGTGATTGGTTGGTCGTGAAACCAACGGCAATGCGGGGAATATTGCAGTTCGGAATGGGTCGCCGGCCAGCATGAATTGGTCGGGGCTGTCCAGATCTGACGTTTCGCAACGGGCGTCGATCGCATGCACCGAATAAAGCACCAGGGTAGAGTTGGCACACGCGCGAACTTTTCGCTTGCAACTGAATTTGGCTCAACGTGGCCGCCGGCTATCGGGCGCGAGCCTGCACGGTGCGTGGCCCTGAAGGCGTCGACTTGCGATGCTCGGTGTCGCCGCCGAGCTCCGACAAAAGCCAGTGCTTGAACAGTTTGACTTCGCGGTTCTGAAACTCCGTTTCCGAGGTGACCAGCCAATAGCCGTTGCCGCTGGGGATCGTCTGGCTGGCCAGCGGCACCAGGCGGCCGCTCTCGATATCGCTATCGACCAGCGGCCGCCGGCCCAATACCACGCCGAGGCCGCGGATCGCGGCGTCGAACGCCACCTGGATGGTGTCGACGCTAAGCCCGCTGTCGATGGACGATGGGACCTCGATGCCACTGGCCCGAAACCATTGATGCCAATCGACCGAGACCGAGGTGACGTGGATGAGCGGCGCGCGCGCGAGAATGTCAGCATCAGATTGCGCGCCGAGCTTCTCCTTCAGGGCCGGGCTGCAAACCGGGATCAGCGTCTCTACCGCCAGCAAGGTCCAGTTCGCCGCCGGCTTCTTGGTCGAGGCGCTGCGGATCGCGATATCGAACTCGTCGAGTGTGAGATCCACCAGGCGATGCGACGTATCGATCGTCAGGCGGATATCCGGATATTGCGCGATAAACTTTCCCAGCCGCGGCAGCAGAATCTTGTTGGCAAATGTCGGCGCGCTGCTGACCGATAGCGTCCCGGTCGCCTTGCGACCCGGCAGCTGGTCGCTCGCCTTGGCGAGAACGCTCAGCGCCTGATTGACCAAGGGCGCATAAACGTCGCCGGCGCCGGTCAGCCGCAACCCGCGCGACTCGCGATAGAAAAGCTCGACACCGAGCCAGTTCTCGAGGGTCTGGATGCCGTGACTGACGGCGCTTGCCGTCAGGTTCAGTTCCTCGGCGGCTTTGCGGAAGCTGTTGTGACGGGCAGCGGCCTCGAAGATCCGCAGCGAACTCAATGGTGGAAGCCGGAACGCCATACGCCTCATCCAAATTCAGCCTGACAAGTTGGCATTGTTTGGTGATCTTTGCACCGAGAACTTTTCATCTGTTGCTGAAAAATATTCAATTCAAAGGAATCGCGTGCCATGGCCGTGAAAGGCTTTCATTCGCAAAACAGCATTTATCGTTTGCGGACGTGAAACCGGCGCCGCAGTCTCCGCACCTGGGCGGCGTGCGACTCAAACCTTGCGCGCCGGTGATCTTGAAGGCGGCGCCGAGGGTGAGAGGACGCCACAGGACTGTTCGACCGTGGCGCTCGGCAAATGCCTCAATCTCGAGGGCCGCGAAATAGGCATAACCCGATGCGAAGTCGAACCAGAACTCGATCGGCGCCCCACCGCGAGCTTGGGCTGCATTCATTTGCCGGCACCGTGCGGCGCGAGCGTCATCATAGGGATGATGCCAGTTCGCCAAGTGCGCCTTTCCGGCTTATTGCAATGCCCTCCATGGCGTAATCCGATCCACGCGCGCCGCGAAGACGCCAGGGCTCATCGCCGCACCGCGTCCCGGACATACTGGGCCATGCCATTGCCGAAGGACCAGTTTTCCGGCTGCACCTCGACGAGGTTGATGAAGATATCCTCCGGCCGTAGCCCGGGGCTATCGGTGAGCCGCTCGACGATGCGCCGGTAGAGCGCCTGCTTCTGCGCGACGGTGCGCGTGTTGCTGACCGTCACCTGAATGATCACGAGATCGTCGCTGCGCTCGATGCCGAGGTAGTTGGCCCCATAGCTGAACTCGTGCTCATCGTGCTCGGATATCGTCATGAAGCGATCGTCTTCCGGCACTTCAAAGGTCTCGCGCATAGCCTGGTAGAGGCCATCGAGAATGGCCTTGCGGTAGGCGGCGGTCTTGCCTCGCCGCAGCGAGACGCGCGTCAGCGGCATGTTCGGCTCCCTCTTCATTGATGGCCAGCAATGATATCGACCGATTGAACATTGGAAAATGCGGGTTGCCCTGCGAGCCTCCGATTGCTTCGTGGCGATACTTTTTGCTTGCACCAAAGCCCTACCGACTTATTCACGCCAGAAGGGCTTGCGCGCTTCGTCAAAGGCGTCGCGACGGCTGAGACCGATATCCTGGAGCTCCCTTGTCGCTCATTGCCAGGAGCCTCTGCCGGCCACGCGACCGGCTTTGCCAGAGGTCGATCAGGGCGATCCAGCGGCGAACCTTATCCGTCACTCGCATTGATCTCATGGTCTCCTTGAGATCAGAGATTTCATGCTCCTTCAGTTGTTACCAGAAAAGGAACGAGCAAATAGAAAGCTCTTCGCCGGCGGTGCGTCGGAGCGGCCTTCGGCACTGAGAAGCTCAGGATTGCGATCCGCGACGCACGGTGAGGATGCGGTACTCACGCGCGCCAGAAAGCCTTGCAGCCTTCCCGAAGGGCGTCGTAACGCGTCAGCCGCATGTCCCAGAGCTCCCTGTCGCTCATGGCCAAAAGTTCCCGTCGCTCACGCGACCGACGCCGCCACAGCTCGATCAAGGCGATCCAGCGGCGCACTTTGTCTGTCATTCGCAGTGAATGCATGCCGTGTCTTCGGAATCGCAGGTTCCTCCGCCATCGCTCCCTCACCAGGCGCTCCTGATCGTCCACCGGCATCGTCGGCCGCCGCCTGCGCGTTCGTGATTCCGCGGCGGATGATGGCAAAATCGGCCGAAGCGTGACGTCGCAAACTCCCGGCTTCAGGTGGGGGCGAATGATGGCGATAGGCATGGCAGTAACCTTTGACCGGCGGGCCATGGCGCTCCTGGGCTGCAGACCCGAAAGTAGGATTCGCTTGTAGTTTGTGGCGAACAAACCGCTCGCACAAATGATATCGGCTCACGTTGGATGAGGATCATTCATCTGTACGATCACCATCGGCACACTCACGCGTGGAGAGATCCGCCCAGGACTTGTTGGCCTGCCCTAGTTCCTTCTACGCAACCAGCAAACGGCGCGTCGGCGACGCGAGCGCCACACGAACGCGATGCCAACGGACGTGCGACTCTATGCATCTCACTGGGCCTGAGCTAAGCGCGCCGCGGCGGCCTGCGCTTCGGCAAGACGCTTCGGCAGGATCGTCTCCAGGCGGCGCTTGACGTCAGCCAACACATCGGGCGGCGCCGTCTCCGGACGGCCCGCATCGAAGGGCGGCGCCGGCGCATATTCCAGACCGAGTTGCAGCCCCTGGGCAAAGCGTGCGCCGGCGAGTTCGGCAGCCACGACCAGCGCGAAGTCCATGCCGGCCGTCACCCCACCGCCGGTGATAATATTGCCGTCGCGCACCACGCGGCCGGGGTCCGGGATGGCGCCGAACAGGCTCAGCATGTCGCGCCAAGCCCAATGGCAGGCAGCCCGCCTGCCCTTCAACAGGCCGGCCGCGGCGAGAACCAGCGAGCCGGTGCAAACCGATGTCAGATAGCGTGCCCCGACGGTGAGCCGTTGCGCTTGCGCCATGAAGGCGGGGTTGTTGATCGCTTCCGTCACCCCGAGGCCGCCGGGGAAGAAGATCAAATCGCAATGCTCGATCTCGGCCAGGCGGCGCGTGCCGGCGAAGACGATGCCACCTTCCGATTCGATCAACCCGCCGGCTTCGGACGCGACGATGGTCTCGGTATTCGGAATGCGGCTGAACACCGTGTGAGGTGCGGTGAAGTCGAGCTGGGTCATTCCCGGATAGATCGCTTCGACAATGCGGAACGGGCGGTCGGCCATTGCTGGGTTCCTGATATTTGACAGCGCCATTATCGTCCTAGGGTGTGGCCGAAATGACAATGTTCCCTCAATTTCAGCCATGCCGCGCCGGATCGCGTTTCTGATCTTCGACGGTTTCCAGATTCTCGATGCGGCGGGGCCGATCGCCGTCTTCGAGATTGCCGGCTGTTACTGCGAGGGCAGCTATGCGCTCGAGGTGATCGCCGCCGAGCGCGGCCTGATATCAAGTTCAGCAAACGCTGCGATCGCCGCAAGCGCCTGCCATCCCGGAGCGTCGTACGATACTTTGATCGTCGCCGGCGGCGACGGCACACGCACGGCGTTTCAAGACGAGCGCATTCTAAAGTTCGTCCGCCGCGCCGCCGGTCGAGCGCGTCGCGTCGCCAGCGTCTGTTCGGGCGCATTTATTCTGGCGGCCGCCGGCCTGCTCGACGGGCGGCGCGCGACGACGCACTGGTCGCGCACAGCGGAATTCGAGCGCCGCTTTCCCAAAGTGCGCGTAGAGCCGGACCGCATCCATATGAAGGATGGGCCGATCTGGACATCGGCCGGGATCACGGCCGGCATCGATCTGGCGCTCGCGCTTGTCGCCGAGGACCTCGGCGAGGAGATAGCCAAACGGACGGCGCAACAGCTTGTCGTTTATTACCGCCGGCCGGGCGGCCAATCGCAGTTCTCCGCCCTCTTGGAGCTCGGTCGGCCGGAGGCGCGGTTTGGTCCGCTGTTGAGCTGGGCGCGCGAGCGGCTGCACCAATCCCTCGGCGTGGAGCGGCTGGCGGATCAGGCGGCGATGAGCCCGCGCCATTTTGCCCGCGCCTTCGCGGCTGAAACCGGCGTCACGCCGGCCAAGGCCGTCGAGCGCCTGCGTGTCGAGGCAGCACGCGAAAGAATAGAAGCGGGCGTTGAGCCGATCGACGCCATCGCAACCAAGGTCGGCTTCGGCGATGCGGAGCGAATGCGCCGCGCCTTCCTGCGCGCCTTTGGACAACCGCCGCAGGCGCTGCGCCGCATGGCACGCGGATAGCGGAAATTCACACCGACGTCGGCGGCACAGCGGATTTGGAACAATCTAAAAAATCCATAGCTGGATTTCTCGGCAGATGAACGCGCCGCGGAGATTGTGCAGATGAATATTGCTCATCGAACCTGAACCGATATCATTTGTCCCGGCGATTTGCCTGCCGCAAGCTGCAGAAGGATCCGCAAGTCGCCTCAGGCAACCCCGCTGGGTTGAAGAAGTCCTTCGCTCGCAAGGCGCGAGTCGCCGAGATTAAAAATCGCGAGGTAACCGTCGTTGTCTAAAAGGAGGGCGCGATGTTGCGCGGAAGCTGTCTGTGCGGAGGAATTCGTTACGAGATCAGCGGCAAATTGGCGGAGGCACTCAACTGTCATTGTTCAATGTGCCGCAAGGCGCACGGCGCCGCGTTCCGCAGCCGGGCGACAGTCCGCTCCGCAGATTTCCGCTGGGTCGCCGGCGAACATCTGTTGACATTCTTTGCATCGTCGCCGGGTAATCACCGCGGATTCTGCCGCGTGTGCGGATCGCCGATGCTGAGCAAATTCGACCGGGAACCGGCAATATTCAGCCTGCCCCTCGGTGCGCTCGATGACGACCCGGGCATCCGGCCGGAGACGCACGTGTATGTCGCGAGCAAGGCGCCCTGGTTCACCATCACCGATGATCTGCCCCAGTTTGCCGAGCTGCCGAAATGACGCCAAGAGCGCTCAGAGCTTCCGCTCCGACGCGAATAGAAGCGCGTCGTCGAGGCGATCGTTGCCCCAGAACATCTCCGTCCCGACGAAGAAGGTGGGCGCGCCAAATATGCCTTTGCTACGCGCCTGATCCGTTTGTTGCCGCAACAGGGTTTTTATTGGCTCGCTTTGCGCCTGCTCCAGAATGTCGGCGGCGGGAAGGTCCAGTTGTGTCAATATCGGAGCCAACTGTTCGGCATGGTTGATATCCTCGTCGCGTGCAAAGTTGAGCTCCATGACCTGACGGCAGAAGGCGCCGATCCAAGGTTTATCAACACCAATCAGCGCTACCCGCAATGGAAGCACGCCGAGTCGCGGAAATGTGCTCGGTTGCGTCCATCGCAACCCATATTTGCGGCACTGACGCGCCATGTCCCGCCAGACATAGGCACCCTTCTCCTTTTGCAGCACGAACGGGGAATTTTCGAAGCCGAGAGCCCGGAATATGGGTCCCAGCAAAAACGGCTTCCAGATAATGCGGACTGAGCGTCGCCGCGCTTCGTCCTCGATCCGCATGACGCTCAAGTAGCTATAGTTGCTGCCGAACTCGAACCAGAACTCGATCTCTGGCGATTGTTCGGACACCGCTGTCGAACCGCTCATTGCGCAATACTCCAAAGCATGCCAACCGCAGGAGAAGCCGATCAGTCGTAAGTCACGAGGCAGCGGACCTCGATGCTCTCCCTGAGCGGTGCGTCGGGCGGGATATCGGGGAGATCGAAGGCTGCATGGGGCGTAAAGCGAGCCACTCCGTTGACCTGCGAGTCATACTGTTTGAAGACCAACGCTTCGTGGCAATCCATTTCAGAAAAGTAGGCCCACTGGTGCTGCGTAGAATGCTGCACGAGATAGATCTCGCCGCAGCGACCGCGATAGCGGACCTCGGCGGCCACTAGATCCGTCGCCGAGATTGTGCGCGCGTCGCACACGGCGAGGGGTGTATCCATGACTTTGCCTCGGATCGAGCGCCAGATATTGACGATGGCGAAGCGTTGCACCCGCGAACGCGCCTGCTGATTCGACACCACGAGTTCGAAACGTTTCTGCGCGGACGCTTCGCTGTAGTCGTTATGGACGCGCCCCACCGCAGCCGGACGACTGCCGTCGCCCTTGCGTCCGAAACCCAAGGCGGGACGCCCTGCCTCTCGCCGTCGCACCAGGTGATCGAAAATGTACGCATGCTCGGCCCCGGCAGCACATTTCGCCAGCTCGGCCGCTTCCGCGTAATAGCGGCTTCGGACGGCGTCCTCATCCGCAAAGTTCAGCACCGAGGTTGGGGCATCCCACAGCTCAAACCCTTCGACGTGAAGGGTGGGAGGCGGGACCATCGCCCGGGCGTCGGCGATCCTTAGCTGGCTCACCCGATATTCGCAGTTTTGCCAAGGCACACCGGCGGGCGGCTCGTACATATAGTTGTAGGGACGTTCCGTCGTCGGCGAGAGATAACCAAGCCCAGCCGTCACACCGGGTATCCTGGGCTGGGCGGGCGAGAAGTTGCAGGAGACGATCCCCTTGCGCTGCCCCGGATGAGAAATGTTCTGCAGTGAAGCCAGCATTTGGTTTTGCGTATCCCGCTCGCGAAGAATGAGAGCGGCCCCACTATCGAAGAATCGCAGACGGCGGCACAAACGAGAAAAATTCTTCGATGAACAAGAAAAACTCTCCGGTCGGCAATACGCATCGGGAGCGTGCCGTCGATCGAACTAGGCGAGGTCGGCCTCCCTGCCCACGCGCGTGCGCACATCCACGACTCGAAGCAATCCCAGCAGCAAGGCCCCGACGACCATCACCGCCGCCGCCAGATACAGACCGGCCCGGTAATCGCCCAGGCGCATCGCCAACGAACCGGTTACGGCCGGCGCGATAATCTGCGCAATGCCGTATGACAGCGTCATCTTTCCCATCATCTTGGCCGGACGCGTCGGGTAATAGCGCCCGGCCATGGTCAGAACCAGGCTCACCAGGCCGACGGTCGTGGCGCCAAAAAGAACGGCGCCGCACAGTGCCAGGAACAGCCCATTCCCAAGGACCGGCAGGAGAATGCCCGCGATCTGCAGCACCGCCGCGAGGATGAGTGCATTGAGTTCGCCCGTGCGCCGGGCGACCAGGTCCCAGACTATGCAGGCGGGCGCAGCGCCTAGACCAATGAAAAGAAACACCAGGGTGCCCTGGCCACCGAGGTCGGGCAAGTGATCGACGATGGCGACGATGAAGGTCGCGCTCACCACGTAGCCGAAGCCGGCGCAAAAGTACGCGGCCATGAAAAGACGTTGGAAAAGCGGACTCGGCGGAGCATCCTGCATGACTTGCCCGGACTGGGTGACCGTGCTGCGGTCCGGCGCCGGCAACCAACCCAAGGCGGGCAGCAGCAAGACACACCCGGCCGCCGTGAGTGCGTACCATTGCTCGTGCCAGTCGAGCTGCCATCGGTTCATGAGCGCCACCGCGGCCGCGCTGCCCGCGATACCCAGGCCGATGCCGGAAAAATGGATGCCCAGCTCGCTGCGGTGGTCGCGGCGGATGAGCCAGTTGAGAATGAGCCCGGTGCCGAGCAGCAAGCCGGCGGCGCTGCTCAACCCGGCAAAGTAGCGCGAGACGGCCCAAACCGTCGGGTTCGTGGTCATGCCCATCATCGCGGTGGTGAGCACCGCCACGACCATGCCGAGACGATAGAGCCGATCCTTGAGCACCAGATCGCCGATCAGCGACGCGGCCAGGGCTCCGCTCAAGTACCCGGCATAGTTGATGGCCGCCAGCCAGCCAGCCTCGGCAACCCCCAGTCCTGCCTGTTGCTGCATCAGCGGCAACAACGGCGTGTAGGCGAACCGCGCCACGCCTAGCGCCAGGACAAGGCTGGAGACGCCGGCGCTGAGGACTTTATAGCGATCCGGTATCAGGGTCATCGCAGCGCTGAATCGTCCGTGATGTGCGTGACTGTTGGGCATGGCCTCTGCATGCAGCTCCGCGCAATTTCCTTGGTCATCGTCGCGTAACTCCCGTGCTCATCACGACGTCTTGGCGAGAACGATGCAGGTGGTGGTGCCGTGGGCATGGAGCTTGCCCTGCCGATCGACCAGGCGGGCCTCGGCAGTCGCGATTCGCGAACCGGGATGAACGACCTTGCCCTCCGCCAGGAGCGCGCCGGTCTTCACCGAAATGGGGCGCACGAAATTGACCTTGACCTCGAGGGTCGAGAACAGGCTGCCGGGCGGCAATTGCGCGTGGACTGCAAGGCCCATGACGGAGTCGAGCAAGGTGCAGACGACGCCGCCATGGACTCCACCCATCGGATTATAATGGAACTCGGCGGGCTCGAATTCGCCGCTCACCTCGCCCGGCTCGACATTGACCAGCCGGAAGTCGATCAGATCAAAGATCGGCGGCGCGGGGATTTGGCCGCGCATGATTTTGCGCACGAAATCGACGCCGCTAAGCGCGCGCGCGGCGTCCATACTGATCGCAGGATCGCTCCAGCAGACGGTGCGGATGCGAGGCATGTCCTTGTCGCGGCTCGTTTCCAGCATCTCACTCGTCCTCCGACCCCAACTTCACTTTTCCTCCGATACGTCGTTTCCGCAACGGCGATCTCAGATTCCACCCATGCAGAAGTCGGCGACCTCGAGATATTCATCGATGGGTACTGCGAGTCTTCGCGTCCGCGGCCCGATTCCTTGACGCCGTCGAACGACGCCCCACTGCGTTTCCAGAGCTGTCGATCCGCGCGCGTCGCTACGAAAAGACGCTCTTGAGCGGCGGCACAAACGATAAAAATTCTTCTCTAGACAAGAAAAATTCTCCCATCGAGGGGCGGGATGAGGATGAGCCGGGTCAGCTACGCCGGGACGTTGAGCAAAGCGCTCTTTCCTTGCGGCGGCCTGCGCATCAAAACGTCGGCGACGATCGGCGGCGCGCATGTCCGTATCGTGATCGACATCGGATTTGGCAACGCCGCCCGGAAGCAACCGAGCGCAAATCGATCATGACGCTTAAGTTGTTGAAATCATTGGTGGAGCCGAGGGGATTTGAACCCCTGACCTCCGCAGTGCGATTGCGGCGCTCTCCCAACTGAGCTACGGCCCCGCCGCAGGCACGATCAGTGGTACGATCAGGCCTATATTGTGCCAGCTTTTGGCGAGTTCGGGCCATTTAGGGCCGGGACTGAGTAGTGTCAAGGATGACCGCCGCCGAGCGCGCATAAGCGCGGCGCGTCGGCTTGTTCGCGCCGCCGCAAATCGCTAGGTTCCCTCGTCTTCACCCGCGAAAGCCATCCATGCGCGCCCTTTTTCTCGTCATCGATCTTGCCCTCGAACTTTACATTTGGATCGTGATCGCGGCGGCGATCTTCTCCTGGCTGGTGGCGTTCCACGTGGTCAACACGCGAAACCAGGTCGTCGCCATGATCGGCGAATTCCTCTACCGCATCACCGAGCCGGCGCTGCGTCCGATCCGTAACCTGTTGCCGAACCTCGGCGGCATCGACATTTCGCCGGTCATCCTGTTCTTGATCATCATCTTCATCCGCTACGTGATCGCGCTCTACATCCTGCCCAACGTGTACTAATCGTCGTGGCCGATGAGCCGTGGACGGCGACGGCAGACGGCGTCGTCGTTGACGTGCGCCTGACGCCGCGCGGCGGCCGCGACGCCATCGAAGGGGTGGAACGCCGTGCCGACGGCCGCGCCGTGTTCAAGGCGCGGGTGCGCGTGGCGCCCGCGGATGGAGAAGCCAATCAGGCGCTTTGCCGGCTGATCGCCGATGCGCTCGACATCGCTCCCCGCCAGGTGACGGTGGCGAGCGGGGCGATATCGCGACTGAAGCGAATTCGCGTTACCGGCGACCCGGCGGCGCTGATCCGGGCGTTGCGGCGCTTGGCCAAGACAGGCTGATAATGCCGCGTTGACTGTGGAAATGGATTCCGGGCTCGCGCTGCGTGCGCCCCGGAGTGACCGGCTCAGCTATTCCAGCCGAAGGCCACCTTGTCGAGGACCCGGGTGCCGAATTTCTCGGACGAGCGGGCGACCGTCTTGCCGCCGAGCGCGCGATAAAACTCCACGGCGGTGTCGTTCTCCGATAGCGCCCACACGATCAGAGATTTGAGCCCGCTTTGCGCGAGATCGCGGCGCACGGCGGTGAACAGGCGGCGGCCGAAGCCCAGGCCCTGGAATTCGGGCCGCAGGTACAGCTCGTAGATCTCCCCGTCATAATAGAGGCTGCGCGCCCGATTGCGTCCGTAATTGGCATAGCCGGCGATCTTTTCGCCGAACTGCAGGAGCGCGATGCGGCTGCCCTTGCGGATGGCGCTGTCCCACCACGCCGGGCCGCGACGATTGATCAGCCGGTCGAGTTCGGTGCCGGGGATGATCCCGAGATAGGCCGTCCGCCACGCCTCATCGTGAGCATCCGCCACCGCACCGGCATCACACGGCTTGGCACGACGGATCTCGATGAGGACGGTGCTCATGGCGCAATCAAAGCAAGCGGTTCCGCGACCTTCAAGTGCCTAGATTTAGGATCGGCTCACCATGGTGGATTATTAGCGGAACGGCGCCCTTTGCGCCATCGCCGCGAGCGGAAAAATATAGTCCTGTTCGCAATCTGGCGAGCTGTTGCACGAGCGACACGGTCGCCCGATATTTTGCGCCCAGCCGGGCCGGCGCATCGAAGGTTGGCGATTCGTCCGCGGCGACTGCAGAGCAGGCCTGCAGAATCGGATCGACTCACACCCGTTCGGCTTCCTTCCGCCGCTCGTCCTTCTTGCGCTCGTTGGGATCGAGCAGCTTCTTGCGCAGCCGGATCGATTTCGGCGTCACTTCGACCAGTTCGTCGTCCTCGATATAGGCGAGCGCCTTTTCCAGCGTCATGCGGATCGGCGGGGTGAGGCGGACCGCCTCGTCCTTGGAATGGGTCCGGATGTTGGTCAGTTTCTTGCCCTTGAGCACGTTGACTTCGAGGTCATTGCCGCGCGTATGCTCGCCGACGATCATGCCGCGATAAACCTTCCAGCCCGGCTCGATCATCATCGGGCCGCGGTCTTCCAGGTTCCACATGGCGTAGGCGACGGCGTCGCCCTGGTCGGTCGAGATCAGGACGCCGTTGCGCCGCCCGCTAATTTCTCCGCGATGCGGCCCATAGGCGTGAAACAGGCGGTTCATCACCGCGGTGCCACGCGTATCGGTGAGGAGCTCGCCCTGATAGCCGATGAGCCCTCGCGTCGGCGCGTAAAAGATGAGCCGCACGCGACCGCCGCCCGAGGGACGCATTTCCACCATTTCGCCCTTGCGCTCGGCGAGCTTCTGCACCACGACGCCGGCATGCTGCTCGTCGACGTCGATGACGGCTTCCTCGATAGGTTCGAGCAGTTCGCCGGATGGCCCGTACTGAAACAGGACCTTCGGCCGTGACACGGAAAGCTCGAAACCCTCGCGCCGCATGGTTTCGATCAGGATGCCGAGCTGCAATTCGCCACGGCCGGCAACCTCCATCGAATCCTGCTCCGCCGATTCGGATATCCGCAGCGTGACGTTGCCTTCAGCCTCGCGCAGCAGGCGCTCGCGAATCACCCGGCTCTGGACCTTGTCGCCCTCGGTGCCGGCAAGCGGGGAATCGTTGATGCGGAAGGTCATGGTCAGGGTGGGCGGATCGATCGGCTGGGCCGGCAGCGGCTCGGAAACCTCGGGCGCGCAGAGCGTGTGCGAGACGAACGCCTCCGGCAGGCCCGCTATGGAGATGATGTCGCCGGCGAAACCTTCATCGATTGGGGTGCGTTCCAGGCCGCGAAAGGCAAGCACCTTGGTCGCGCGCCCTTCTTCGACCAGGCCGCCGTGACGATCGAGCACTTTGATCGTCTGGTTCGGCTTCACCGAACCCGACGTAACGCGCCCCGTAACGATGCGGCCGAGATAGGGATTGGCCTCGAGAATCGTTCCCAGCATGCGGAACGGACCCTCCTCAACCACCGGCGGCGCCACGTGGCGGAGGACAAGGTCGAACAGCGGCGCCATGCCCCGATCCTTGGGGCCGGCGGGATCGGCCGCCATCCAGCCCTGCCGGGCCGAGCCGTAAAGGATGGGAAAATCGAGCTGTTCCTCGTTCGCCTCGAGCGCGGCGAAGAGATCGAAGACCTCATTGGCGACTTCCGTGGGGCGGGCGTCCGGCCGATCGACCTTGTTGATGATGACGATCGGCTTTAGCCCGACCTTCAGCGCCTTGGTGACCACGAACTTGGTCTGCGGCAGCGGGCCCTCGGCGGCGTCGACCAGGACCAGCGCGCCGTCCACCATGTTGAGGATGCGCTCGACCTCACCGCCGAAATCGGCGTGGCCGGGCGTATCGACGATATTGATTCGGGTGTCCTGCCAGAGGATCGAGGTCACTTTCGACAGGATGGTGATACCCCGCTCGCGCTCGAGGTCATTCGAATCGAGCGCGCGCTCGGCGACGCGCTGATTCTCCCGAAAAGCGCCCGATTGCTGGAGCAATCGGTCGACCAGCGTGGTTTTGCCATGGTCGACATGGGCGATGATGGCAATGTTGCGGAGTTTCATGGGGGCATCGCTAAATCGTTGCGGGCCCCCAAGGGGCCCGCGCGCTAAGGCGGAATATAGTGAGTTGTGGCCGGTGCGCAACGCGCGCGCGGATGGGGATATGGTAAAATCGTTTAAACAAGCGCCGCCATTGAGTCCTTGGGGTCAAGAGGACGCGGCGGACAGATTGTGAGGTCTCTTGCGCTTTCCGCTGGCCACCTGCAGCACGCGCCGGATCCTTTGCGTGTTCCCGGCTTACGCGCCCTCCTTCGGCACGTTCTCGCACGCCTACCATCTTTTCGGGCGCGTGCGCGCGTTCATGCCGCCGCAGGGCCTCCTGCTGATCGCCGCCTATATGCCCGCGCATTGGCCGGTCCGCTTCGTCGACGAGAACATCCGGCCGGCCAGCGCCGACGATTTCGCCTGGGCCGACGCCGTTTTTGTCAGCGGCATGCACATCCAGGCGCCGCAGATTCACGACATCGCCTGCCGCGCCAAGGCTTTCGGCAAGGTGATTGCGCTCGGCGGGCCATCGGTGTCGAGCACGCCCGAAGCGTACCCGGAATTCGATTACCTCCATATCGGCGAGATCGGCGACGCCACCGATCGGCTCATTGCCCGCCTCGATGACGGCTGTGCCGCGCCCCCCGAGCAGGTGCGCTTCGAAACCGCCGAGCGCCTGGCGCTGTCCGATTTTCCGGTGCCGGCCTATCATCTCATCAGGCTCGACCGCTATCTGCTCGGCTCGCTGCAATTCTCCAGCGGTTGTCCCTATCGCTGCGAGTTCTGCGATATCCCGGCACTATACGGTCGGCAGCCGCGGCTGAAGACGCCGCAGCAACTGACCGCCGAGCTCGACGCCATGCTGGCGCAAGGCCGCCATCCCTCCGTGATCTATTTCGTCGACGACAATTTCATCGGCAACCGTAAGGCGACGCGCGAGATGCTGCCGCATCTCATCGAATGGCAGAAGCGGCGCGGACATCCGCTGCGCTTTGCCTGCGAGGCGACGCTCAATATCGCCAAGCAGACAGAAATCCTCGCGCTGATGCGCGCGGCGGAATTCCACACGGTGTTCGTCGGCATCGAATCCGCGGAGGCCGATGCGCTCATGCACATGCGCAAGGAGCACAACGCGGCGCTGCCGATGCTCGACGCGATCCGGACGCTCAACAGCTATGGGCTCGAGGTCACCTCCGGCATTATTCTCGGCCTCGATACCGACACGGCCGACACCGAGGCGAGGCTCAAGGCTTTCATCGACACGTCGCAGATACCGATCCTCACCATCAATCTGCTGCAGGCGCTGCCGAAGACGCCGTTATGGGACCGCCTCAAGCGCGACGGTCGCATCATCGCCGACGACGCCGGCCTCGAAAGCAATGTGCGGTTCTTGCGCCCGCACGATGAGGTGGTGGCGATGTGGCGGCGCTGCATCGCGCACGCCTACGCCCCCGAGCGGCTGTTCCAGCGCTTCGTCCATCAGGTCGAAGCGACCTACGCCAACCGGCTGGTCGGCCCGGTCCGCGGCAAGCTCACCTTGAACAATCTCCGCCTGGCGCTGGTGCTGGCGTTCAATGTCGCCTTGCGGATCGGCATTCGTTCGGATTATCGCCGGTGGTTCTGGAGGGCGGTGTTGCCGGCGCTTCGCCGCGGCCAGATCGACGCCGCGCTTGGCATGGGCGTCGTCGGCCATCACCTGATCCGGTTCTCGCGCGAGGCGTTGCGCGGCGAACAGAACGCCTCGTTCTACTCGACGCAGTCGCGCCGGTCGGCGGGCGCCGACGCTTCGGCGCCCCGCCTTCGCGAAGCTGAGGAAGTCGGGTAGCCTTTAGCGCCAGACAATTCCGCGGCTCGTCGGACGCCACGGCCCCGACTTATGCGGCTGCGGCCTTGGCGCCGGCCTTGCTGTCGGTGCCGACTTGCTCGAGCAGAACGGCGCGCCGCGCGGCGATGGCAAAACGCACCTGGTCGATCGCCAGCGAGAAGGACATCTGCTCGGTCTGGTCGTATTCTTCGTGCTCGCCCTGGTGGATGACCGCGACCACCAGATTGTCGACATCGATCTGCATCTGATCGAGCGCTTCCAACGACGGCGCGGCATGGGCCTTGCGCACCAGATCGAGCACGCGCTGCAAGAGCCGCAGCCGACGCGTGCGACCGCCGTGGCGGAAATAGCTGGCCACGGCGGCGACCGCCGAACCGAACAGCGGAAATATCAGCAGGCCGTAGAAAATGTCGTCGCCGTATCTGTCGAAGAAGGATTTCTGATCGTCGGTGAGATAGGCGAGCGCTCCCGGATGCACCGTGACGCCGGCGTCCTTTTCGGTGGGCGGCGCCTCGATCTTGATTTCGCCGGGCATTGCGGCCGCCAGCGCCAGCCTGGACGCATAGATCAGCTTCGCCAAGCTCGCGATACTGTCGCGGCTGAGCGATTTTCGCGCCACCAGATATTCGGGGAAGCTGAGACTCTTGAGGTCTTTGTCCGGACTGGGCGGATTACCGCCGAAGGTGCCGGCGTCGATATCGATGGAATCGAAAGCGGGATTGCGCTTGGCGATGCCCTCGGCCTGATCGATGGCGATAAAGCTAGGCGCCGCGCCGTTGCGTGACGCCGCGGCGACAGCGTCGGTCAGGGCCTGCCCGGTCGCGGCGCCGGCGACAAAAATCGCGTCGACCTGGTTGGCCTTGACGGCCTCGGCGAGGTTTTTCGGATCGATCAGCGAAACCTGCACCTTGTCGAGCGGAACGCCGTAATGATTGAGGACGACGTCGAGCAGATCCTTGGTGGCGACGTTGCCGGTCACGATGCCGACGCGGCGGCCGGCGAGCTGCTGCACTTTCTTTAACTTGTCGCCGGCCGCTGCGGTCTCGCCGGCATCCTCGCTGCTCTTGTCGCCGGCCGCATCGGCGTCGGCAGCATCGGCGTCCTCGCTTTTGGCGGCTTTCGCGGTCTTGCCGCTCTTGCCGGCCTTGTTGCTCTTGCCGGCCTTTGCGCTCTTGCCGCCCTTGGCGCTTTTTTCCTTCTTCTCAGTGGCGCTCGCTTCCTTCTTGGCGGGGGCGCTTGTCTCTTTCTGAGCGGTCGCTGTTGCGGGTGCCGGAATGATCAGCGCCATCACGTTCTGCCGCAGGATGGCGACGACCGGCCAATCCGGCGAGTTGCCGATCGTGCTGGGCAAAATGGCCAGGTCGGCGTTGCCGGTCACCATCGCCTGCGCGCTTTCTTTCGGTCCGCCGGTGGCAACGAGCTGCGGCTTGATGCTGTCGTGGTCGCCCGCGAATTTTTGCATCATGACCTGGACAAATTTTGTGTTGGCGCTGTCGGCAGGTCCGGCCGCAATTCGCATGACGGTCGGTGCGGTGGTCAAATAGATCGCCGCCGCGACGCCGGCGCCGAGGATGATCGTCCCCAGAATAGTCACGAGCCAGGTGTGGCGCAGAAATGTTCTGACCCGAATTCGAACGGTATGCTCAAGCGATCCGACACTCATGGCATTGCCCGATAGGTGGCCCGGCATGACCGAAGACGCGTTGCCCGCCCGGCCGAAGCGTTGAGCAAGCCAAAGCTTCATGGCGAGAGGCGGCCGGTTTGGTAGTCCCGCAGGCATGGTTAAACTTACCATGGCCTCGGTGTTTTGACCCTACGGCGCGCCACCGGCTGCCGCGGCCAACAAGCCTTGGGGTTAATCGGAGGCAAAAGGCGGAAATTTGGCCGCCGCTCCGGCTAGGCCGCGCTGCGTCCGGAAGACCCCCATGGCCCGAACCGCATACCGGTCGGCATCGCCTGATGCAGCATGAGCATTTCGCCGATGGTTTCCGACGTCACCAGCCCGACCAATCGGCCCGCCATGTCGACGATTCCGACGGCCGGTACCGACTTTTCCTGCAGCAGGCGGAATGCCTCGTCGAGGCAGCGGCTTTTGTTCAAGGTCGGGATGCCGCCGGTCATGGCGTCGGCGACGCGTGCGTCCGGCCCGCGCTCCTTCAGGGCGCGAATGAGGTCGTTGCGCACCAAGACGCCGAGCGGCCGGCCGTCGCCGTCCACCACCGGGAACTCGCCCTGACTGGTGCGCAACAGCGTCTCGACGGCGGCGTCGACATGCTCGTCCGGCGTCAGCGTTGCGAACTGCGTCATCATCGCCGCCGTCACCGGTATGCCGCGCGACATGGCGCGGATCGCGACCAGATGCGCTTCCGAGGCGGCGGCGAGATAGACGAAGATGGCGATAAAGATCAAAATCGGATTGCCGAACAGGCCGAGGAAGCCGAGCGCGAAGGCGACCCATTGCCCGATCGTGGCGGCGATTTCGGTGGCGCGGACGTAGCCGAGCCGCGCGGCCAGCAGCGCGCGCAGCACGCGCCCGCCGTCCATCGGAAAGGCGGGAATCAAATTGAACACGGCAAGAAACAGATTCACCGCCGCGAGGCGATCGATCATGCTGACATCGGCGCTCTCGAGCGCGGCGAGGTGGTCGGCGGAAAGGTTGGCGCCGGCGACGAGCACGAGCAGCGCTGCGATGACCACGTTGACGGCGGGTCCGGCGATGGCAATGAGGAATTCCTCGCTCGGCTTTTCCGGAATGCGCTCGAGCCGCGCCACGCCGCCGATCGGCAGCAGAATCACATCGGGCGTCCTCACGCCGAAGGCGCGCGCCGTGAAGATGTGACCGAATTCGTGCAGCAGCACGCACAGGAACAAGAGCAAGATGAACAGCAGGCTGCTCCATGCCGCCTGCGGACCGCCGGCGATGTATTCCACGCCGAAAATCCAAGCCAGCAACAGCAGGAAAGTCACGTGGATGCGGATCGCTGTGCCGGCGACCGAGCCGATATTCAGGGACCAGGACATGACGACCTCTTGGCGGCCGCTTGGTAGCCTCCGGGGCTCTCGCGTAGCCGCCCTGCTTGAAAGGTAGGGATGGTGCCGCCTATTTACGAGAGCGGCGTCCCGCCGAGCTCGTTTTCACAGACGGAGTTTGCACATGGCGCAGAAACTTTCCGGCGAGGCGCGCAGTCGCGCGCTCGGCCGCCTCAATGGCTGGAGCGAGGTCAAGGGTCGCGATGCCATCAGCAAAAAGTTCGTGTTCGCCGATTTCAACGAGGCGTTCGGCTTCATGGCGCGCGTCGCCTTGGCGGCGGAGAAGCTCGACCATCATCCCGAATGGTCCAACGTCTACAAGACCGTCGAGATCACGTTGTCGACCCACGATGCCGGCGGCCTGACCGAACTGGACGTGAAGCTCGCCGAAGCCGCGGACAAGTTCGCCGGCTAGAACGGCGCCTACCAGCCAAGACAGGGCGTTTTCGCCTTGCCGCTGCCGCCTTTCGCACCCATCCTGTCGGGGGCCAGGTTATTGCAGAGGGCCGCGCGGGGCACATGTCGTTCGGGCACGATACCGCATCATGGGCGGACGCCGAAGCGCTGGCGCGCCGTTTCGCGGCCGACGAGCAAGAAGTCCGGCGCGGGTTTTGGCGCAAGCTTCGGCGCCTCGCCGCGCACCTGCCGTTCGCCGAAGATTTGATCGCCGCCCATTATTGCGCGTTCGATCGGCAAACGCCGCTCAAGGTGAAGGCCGTGCTCGTTGGCGCGCTCGCCTATTTCGTGCTGCCGGCCGATGTCATTCCCGATATTCTTCCCGTCGTCGGCTATACCGACGATGCCGCGGTGCTCGCCGCCGCCATCAAGCTCGTCGCTTCGCATGTCACGCCCGCGCATCGCGAGGCGGCGCGGCGCGCGCTCGCGCGCATGCGCGGCGAGACGTGAATCACGGCCGCAGCACGATCTTGCCCATGGCCTTGCGGTTGGCGATGGCCTTGAGCGCCGCTGCGGTCTCGGCCAGCGGATAGACCGCGTGCACATGGGCGCTGAGCTTGCCTTCGGCGCACCACTGCACGATATCGCTCATCAAGGCGCGCTGAGCCTGCGGCTCGCGCATCGTCCACGCGCCCCAGAGTACGCCGCGGATGTCGGAACTCTTGAGCAGGACGAGGTTGAGCGGCAGTTTTGGAATCTCACCGGCGGCGAAGCCGATCACGAGATAGCGGCCTTCCCAGCCAAGCGCGCGCACGGCGGGCTCCGCATAGGGGCCGCCGACGGGATCGTAGACCACATCGATGCCGTGCTCGCCGCCAAGCCGCTTGAGCGCGTCACGCAAGTCCTCGCTGGCATAATTCACCGTTTCGTCGGCGCCGTGGGATCGGGCGAAAGCGAGCTTTTCGTCGGAGGAGGCGCAGGCGATGACGCGCGCGCCCATGATCTTGCCGATCTCGACCGCGGAAAGTCCGGTGCCGCCGGAGGCGCCGAGCACGGCGAGCGTCTCCCCCGGCTTGAGGTCGGCGCGTCTGCGCAGGGCGTAGAGCGTCGTGCCATAGGTCACGGTGATGCCGGCCGCCCGCTCGAAATCGAGATTATCGGGGATCTTCACTAGGAGGCGTGCGGCGACGGCAACGTATTCGCGGGCCGCGCCCGAACCGGCGCCGATGACGCGGTCGCCGGGGACAACGTCCGTCACCCCGGCGCCGACGCTTTCGACGATTCCGGCAAATTCCGAGGCCGGCGAGAACGGGAAGGGCGGCTTGTTCTGGTATTTGCCGGCGATGATTAATAAGTCGAAGAAGTTGAGCGCTGCGGCCTTGACCCGCACCACGGCCTCGCCGGGACCGGCGGTCGGTTGCGGGATGTCGGCGAGCTCGAGTTCGTCAGGCGGACCAAAATGCGTGCAGAGTATCGCTTTCATGGATGTCACTGTCCTCCCCGACGCCGCGAAGCGCGCGCCTGCAATCAATAATCACAAAACAGGCGGGTGTTGGAAGTAGCGGGGCCTCTCCGAGCCGCAGCGGTGATCCACGGTCCCGAGCGACAGATGGCTGTCGCGTTTTGCCGGCCGGCAGCCGCTTGTTGCCGCCAGCAGGGGCGGCGGGGCGTCTTCGTTTTGTCGTTTCCGTTCCCTCCTCGCCCAAAATGGGTTAAACTTGAATTTTGGATCAATCAGCGCCGTTTTCGCGAGGCCCGATGCATATCCATCGACCATGGCAGATTGCCCTTTCGCTGCTCATTACGGCAGCATTTGCCGTTCCGGCGCTCGCCCAGCAGTCGGAGGCTCCGGCGCCCGCCGCATCGCCCGCGTCCCCGCCCGCAGCCCCGGCACCTAAGAAGCCGCCCAAGCATAAACCCGCCGCGCCCGCGACGACGCCCGCCGCGACGGCGGCGCCGGCCGCGGCACCGGCGGCAGCCGTGGCAGGGGGGGTAAAGCCGACGCTGCTCGGCCAGTATGGCGACTGGGGCGCCTATACGGCTTCCCCGGGCGGGAAGAAGATCTGCTTTGCGATCGCGAAGCCTTCGTCCTCGGAGACCAATCCGCCCAATCGGCCGCGCAATCCGTCCTATATGTTCATTTCCTCGCGGCCGGCCGACAAGGTGAGCAACGAGGTCTCGATCATCATAGGTTATCCGTTCAAGCCGAATTCCGAGGCGACCGTGGATATTGGCTCGACCTCGTTTGCTCTCTACACCCAGCAGGACGGCGCCTGGATCAAGAACGCGGCGGAAGAGGCCCATATGGTGGACGCCATGCGGGCGGGCCAAAGCGCGGTGGTGAAGGGCATGTCGGCGAAGGGCACCCGCACGACAGATGCCTTCTCGCTCCGTGGCCTCTCCCAAGCCCTCGACCGCACCGACCAGGATTGCAAGTAGAACGGGGCGGAGAACGCTTGCGGACCGCTGTCCGCGCCGTGCCCTAGGTCGGCACCTATCGGGAAGGGACGTTTAGCCCCATCTATGCGCCGAGGCGCTAGCGCCCTTCTTAATCGGATTGACCATGACTGCTCCGCTTGCCGCCACCCAGCCGGATGACATCGCAGCGGCCGCCCAGATGGAAAAGCGGCCGCTCGAGCGATATGTCGCGCCAGCCAAGCCCTCGCTCGTCGGGTTGTCGCGCGGTGCGCTCGCCGAAGCGCTCGGCGCTGCCGGCGTGCCGGAGCGGCAGCGCCGCATGCGCCTGCAACAAGTCTGGCACTGGCTTTATGTGCGCGGCGTCCAAGATTTCGACGAGATGACGACGCTGTCGAAGGAGCTCCGCGCCGAACTGGCGCAGCACTTTACCCTGGCACGTCCGGAAATCGCCGCCGAGCAGGTGTCGGTCGACGGCACGCGCAAGTGGCTGCTCCGGCTTCCCGGCGAGGTCGCCGGCCAGCCGCATGAGGTCGAATGCGTCTACATCCCGGAAGCCGATCGCGGCACGCTGTGCATTTCGAGCCAGGTCGGCTGCACGCTCAATTGCTCGTTCTGTCACACCGGCACGCAGCGCCTGGTGCGCAATCTCACCCCGGGCGAGATCGTCGGGCAGGTGGTTCTGGCGCGCGACCGGCTCGGCGATTGGCAGCGGGCGGCGGCGCCGGCGGGTGCAGAGCCCGAGAAGCGCCTCGTCTCCAACGTCGTCATGATGGGGATGGGCGAGCCGCTCTACAATTTCGAGGCCGTGCGCGAC
>Ga0187860_1001000_pt1 | contig 26052 bp, 25 predicted proteins | sample June2016WEW_10_4_FD_132981 | JGI IMG/M metagenome (GOLD analysis project Ga0187860, IMG submission 132981) | Peatland microbial communities from SPRUCE experiment site at the Marcell Experimental Forest, Minnesota, USA - June2016WEW_10_40 | ecosystem: Environmental > Terrestrial > Soil >...
AAGAGATTGAGAAGGTAGCGCGCTTTTTCGGAGGCGTCATGCCAATTCGCCGCCGGTGCCGCGATCAGGTGCGTCTCCAGCTCATCCTGCCGTAGTCGCAATTCCTTTTCATTGGCTTCCACGTTCGCCAGGAGCCGCCGAAGACCCGTGGCCTTCTGGGCGGCCATCCCGCGACGCCGATCGAGGTCGATCGTCTCGTCCGTCATGATTCGGTACAATGGCGAGCCAACGGATATTCGGCGCTTTCGTACAAACGGCGGATATCGTCGCTGCCGTATCTCTTCTCATCGACCTCGAGAAACGCGCCAACAAGCGCGCCTTCCGGCAAGTCTTCCATGGCGAAACGAAGGGCCTGTGCGGCGCGGCTAAATCGCTTGTATCCGAACGGCTGGCGCCTGGGCAGGCGCCTTCGGGTCGAAAACAGCTCGGCCGCAGCGTCGTAATTAAACTCGGCCATCAGTCGGGCCCTCTTGAAAAGCACTAGACAACGTCTGGATGAACATCATTCAGGCTGTGACTGAATATAAGTCCAAAATGCACCGTTACCAGAGCAAGTCTGCGCTATTATCGTCGAAATCGTGAGAACTGGGCAGTATTGCATCCATTTGTCGCTTTCGGCGTTCTGGACGCGCAAGGCCTCGCAATGTACGGTGCCGTACATTGGCGGCTCAGCGATACCGTTCGCTGGCTGAAAGAGGCGCTCGCTCCCGCCGGTTGCTCTGCCTGACGCACAGCACAAAAAAGACGCCTTACTACCGGAAGATGCCCGCTGACGGTGCACGACGCCGATGATGCGTTGTTGCGTCCGCAGTCAGCCATGGAGAGAATTTTGAACGACAGACCGAACGCGGGCGCGATCGCCGCCGCGACCGACGTCCGCGCCTTGACACAGAGCCTGGCGCGCTACCGCGAACCGAACCATGGACGCAGCGTCGTCGAGATTCTGATTACGGTCATTCCATTCGTGCTCCTTTGGGTTTCGATGTTGTTGTCGCTCCGCATCGGATACGGACTTTATTTGTTGCTGGCGATTCCCGCCGCGGGCTTTCTTGTGCGCTTATTCATGATCCAGCACGATTGCGGCCACGGCTCGTTCTTTCGCCAGCGATTATTGAACGACTGGGTCGGCCGCGTGATCGGCGTGATCACACTGACGCCTTACGATTTCTGGCGGCGGGCGCACGGCATCCATCACGCGACGTCGGGCAATCTCGATCAACGCGGCATCGGCGATATCGACACGCTTACGGTCAACGAATATCTGGCGCTGCCCCGCTGGCGTCGGCTCGGCTATCGCCTGTACCGCCATCCGATCATCATGTTCGGCGTCGGTCCGACCTACCTGTTCATCCTGCGCCACCGGCTACCATTTGGCCTGACGCGGGAAGGCTGGGGACCCTGGGTCAGCACGATGGCAACCAACGGCGCGATCGCGATTGTCGTTGCCACCATAATCTGGTGGATCGGTATTTGGTCGTTCCTGCTTGTGCACCTGCCGATTACCGTGCTCGGCGGAGCGATCGGGGTGTGGCTGTTCTACGTCCAGCACCAGTTCGAGCACACCGTCTGGTCCGAAAACCGGGATTGGAGCTTCCCCACGGCGGCGCTATACGGCAGCTCACACTATGATTTACCGCCTGTGCTGCGCTGGTTCACCGCCAATATCGGCGTGCATCATATCCACCACCTTTGCAGCCGAATCCCGTTCTACCGGTTGCCGCTCGCGCTTCGCCAGCACCCCGATCTCGCGAAGGTCGGCCGGCTTACGCTGGGTCAAAGCCTCGCTTGCGTGCCCCTCGTGCTGTGGGATGAAGCGGCGCGCCGGCTTATTTCGTTTCGCGAATTGCGATCACGGCTGGGCGTCGGCGCCTCGGATCGCGCGCAAGCGCACGCCCGCACTCTCTGATTCGCAAGGCCGATCTTGCAAAGGCCACACTTATCGCTTACTTTCCATGTATCGACTTTTGGCCGGACAATCGGGCCGTATCGCCTTCGCTGAATGCCAGGCGCACGTTCAGACCCTCCAAACATCGACGAACCGAACCTCAAGACGCGCGTTCGCGGGTCTTGGGTTCACGTGCATCAGCGAAAGGATATCTCTATGAATACGGGCACCGTGAAGTTCTACAACGACCAAAAAGGCTTCGGCTTCATTCAACCGGATGATGGCGGCAAGGACGTGTTCGTCCACGCCACCGCGCTCGAGCGCGCCGGAATGCGGGGACTGGTCGAAGGCCAGAAGGTCTCCTTCGATACGCAGGAAGATCGTCGCACCGGCAAGATCGCGGTCGGCAATATCCAGGCGGCCTAACGTCACGAGCGACTGCTCCCCAGGGAGCGAACGAAATCGAAACCGCCCCTACAGGGGCGGTTTTTTTATTCGTAACGACGGGGGGGAAACGCTGCGACGATGCTATCGAGCCAGCGAAGCGCCGTTAAGCGCAGGACTTGCCGTAACCAATAGTCCGCGGGACTCTACCGCTCGCTTCAATTGCCGGATCGCGATATCCGCGGTCGCCGAGCTGTTGGCCTTTTCGATCTCCCGGAGGAGCGCCTTCAAGGCAGGCTCCTTGTCTCTGATCACCCACCTGCGCGCAAACACCTTGGCCTCGTGGAGGCTCGCTACGCGGACGACTTGGGTGGCGCCGGGAAAGCTGGCATCGAAGTAATCAATGGGAGTCACAGACATTCGATCACCGGAGTTTCAGCTTGCTATCATGGAGCGGCTGGACGGGGAGCGCAATCGTGTCACGGTAACGATCCCCGCTGTCCTCTGAATTATTCCCGGCGCTTCCATGTCGATTGCCGGTGCCGGGCGAACGATGGCGGAGAGGGAGGGATTCGAACCCCCGATACGGTTACCCGTATGCCGCATTTCGAGTGCGGTGCTTTCAACCGCTCAGCCACCTCTCCGTAGGCCGAAATATATGATTGAGCGTCGCGCGCAGTATTTAGCGGCCGCGCGTGCACGAAACAAGAGCGCGGCTAGCGCGACGCCCGGCGGCCCACCTCACGCGGCCTACGTCATCATGCGATCCGCATCCATACCAAGGCTGCGCACCATCGCGGAACGCGCGTTTTGACCCTCCTTGAGGGGTTCGCCGGTTATGCGCGAGTATGCGCGTCGGATCGGTTGGGGGGTACCGGGAAACGCCATGATCGAGACTGATGTGCTTATCGTCGGCGGCAGCCTGGTCGGGCTTTCTACGGCGACGTTCCTCGCTTGGCATGGGGTGCCGAGCCTGTCGGTCGAGCGCCATCACGGCACCGCTATTCACCCGCGCGCCGGGCATTTTCACCTGCGCACACTGGAGGTGCTGCGCTCCGTCGGCTTGAGTCTCGGGTCAAGGCGACGTCAGAGGAACAGTTCGATCCCGATGGCGGCATCAACGCGGTGGAGTCGCTGGCGGGCAAGGAGATCGCCACATACATCGCCAATCTCAACGAAGGCGTCGCCGCGATCAGCCCATCGACGCGCCTGTTCATGACCCAGCAAAGCCTCGAGCCGCTCATTCGGACCCGCGCCGAAGAGCTGGGGGCGGCGATGCGCTACGCGACCGAGTTGGTCTCGTTCGAGCAAGACGCGGACGGCGTCACCGGTTTCATCAGGAACGTCGTTACCGGCGAGACCGAAACGGTTCGCGCCAAGTATATGATCGCCGCCGACGGCAACCGCAGTCCGGTGCGCGAGCGGCTTGGCATCGCTACGCGCGGCCCCGGTCATCTGGCCGACTGCGTCACCATCTACTTCCACGCCGATTGCGGAAGCGCGCTACGCGGCCGCAATCTCGGTGTGATTTACGTGTTCAATCAGGACCTGCGCGGGTTTTTCCGGTTGGTGCGGACGGGAGATTCGGGCTTCCTCGCCGTCATGACTCTCGGCGACGTTTCCCGGCCCAGCGCATTCAAAATCGGGAATGGCATCATCAAGGAGCGCTGCGTCGATTTCGTTCGCTCCGCGACCGGCATGCCGGACGTCAAAGTCACGGTCGAGGATATCGCGTCGTGGCGCGCGGTCGCCGAAGTCGCCGAGCGGTTCCGCGACGGCCGCGTCTTTCTGGTCGGCGACGCCGCCCACGTGATGCCGCCCATGGGCGGCTTTGGCGGCAACACCGGCGTTCAGGATGCACACAACCTCGCCTGGAAACTGGCCTTGGTACTCAAGGGTCTGGCCGGACCCGATTTGCTAGCGACCTATGACATTGAGCGGCAGCCGATCGGCGAACTCGCCGTGCAACAGGCTTACACGCGCTACGTTCTTCGCGTCGTTCCCGAACGCGGCAAGGAAGGGATGCAGCCGATCGTCGACGACCTCAGCATGGAGATCGGCTACCGATACCATTCGCCCGCGATCCTTGCCGAGGCCGGCACCGGCACATCGTTGTATGAAGATCCGCGCCGCTCCAAGGCCATGCCCGGCACGCGCGCGCCGCACGTCGTTCTTGAGCGTACGGGAGAGCGCATCTCGACGCTCGACCTCTTTGGCAGGAATTTCACCGTCCTCGCTGCGCCGGACGGCGGCGCGTGGTGCGACGCCGCACGCGAGGCAGCGGCCGCCGATCTCGGGCTCGCTGTGGATGCTTATCGGCTGGATCGGGAAGGCGAAGTAAGCGATCCCGCGAGCCGCTTCGCAGACGCCTACGGCGTGTCGTCTTCCGGCGCCGTCATAGTCCGGCCCGACGGGTTCGTCGGCTGGCGCGCCAAGGACGCCTCGACGGCGTCCAAGGCGACGATGATCACTGTCCTTTCATCGCTCTTGTCCCGGACCGCGCCTGTTCGACCAGCCGCTGCCACCTCAGGCTGAACAATCGTCACGTACCGGTAAATAACGGCTTGCGTTTCTCCATGAAGGCGGTGCGGCCTTCGGTATAGTCGCGGCTCGCAAAGCACGCTTCCACCATCTTGTCGACGCCCGCGACGTCGCGCTTCGATTCGTCCTTGAGGATTTCGCCGACCGTGTACTTGACCGCCTTGATCGTGAGCGGAGCATTGGCGCAGATCATGTCGGTGATGCTCTTCACATAGCTTTCGAGTTCGGCCGCCGGCACTACGCGATTGACGAGACCCATGGCATAGGCTTCCTGCGCGTCGAATTGGCGCGCGGTGTAAAAAATCTCCTTGGCGAAAGACTGCCCGACGACATCCACCAGCCGCTTGAGCCCGGCATAGGCATAACCCAAGCCGAGCTTCGCCGCCGGAACCGCAAATTTGGAATTGTCCGAGCAAATCCGTAGGTCGCAACACGAAGCGACCCCGACACCGCCGCCGACGCAATAGCCGCGGATCATCGCGATCGTCGGCTTGGGAAATTCGTAAATGCTGTTGAAGGCGGCAGCGGTCGTGACATCGTACGCGCGCGTGGCTTCGAGCGAAGCGCGCTCGCTGGCGAATTTTGAAATATCGGCGCCCGATACGAACGCCTTGCCACCGGCGCCGGTTAGGACGACGGCGCGTACCTCATCGTCGTCAGCGAAGTCCTCGAGAATGCGCGTGGTCGCCTCCCACATTTCGAGCGACATCGCGTTGTGCCGCTCGGGATTGTTGAAGGTCACGATGCCGACGCCCGCTTCCTTGCGCGAGAGCATCTTGTCGGTTTGAGTCATTCCAAACTCCTTGGTCTAAACCGCCTTCGCATTATGCAGCGCGGCGATCTGGCGCGCGGAAAAGCCGAATTCCTTGAGCACGGCGTCGGTATGTTCGCCGAGCTTCGGCGGCGGCGCTTTAAGGCGCGAGGGCGTGCGCGACAGTGACACCGGCTGGCCGACGAGACGCAGCGGCCGTTTGCCCGTCCCGGCAACGCTCTGCGCAATACCGAGATGCCGGACTTGCGGATCGGCGAACACCTCATCGATGGAGTAGATCGGCCCGCAGGGCACACCGGCCTCGTTGAAATGTTCGACCCATTCGGCGCTGGTGCGGTCTTTCAGATGGGTCTCGATCTCGGCATTGAGAGCATCGCGATTCTTCGATCGCGCCTCGGCGGTCCGGTAGTCCGGGTTCTGCGCCAGCGCCTCGGCCCCGAGTGTCCGGCAGAACCGTTCCCACATTTTGCCGCCGGTGGTGGCGATGTTGATGTAGCCATCTTTCGTCTCGAACGCGCCGGTCGGGATGGTGGTCGGATGATTGTTACCGGCCTGCTTCGCCACCTCGCCACTGACCAGATAACGGGAGGCCTGAAAGTCGAGCATGAAGATCTGCGCCTGCAAGAGCGAGGTCGCGATCGCCTGGCCCTTGCCGGACTTTTCGCGCTCCAGCAGCGCGGTGAGGACGCCGAGCGCGGCGAACAGCCCGGCGCAGAGATCCGCGACCGGGATGCCGACGCGGACCGGCCCCTGGCCGGGCAGGCCGGTGATCGACATCAGCCCGCCCATGCCCTGCGCAATCTGGTCGAAACCCGGCCGGCCGGCATAGGGTCCGTCCTGGCCGAAGCCGGAAATGCTGGCATAAACCAGGCGCGGATTGATCCGCGCGAGCGTCTTGTAGTCGATGCCCAGCCGTTTCTTAACGTCGGGGCGGAAATTCTCGATCAGCACATCGGCTTTTTTGACCATGCGCTTGAAGGCGGCGAGTCCTTCCGGCGCCTTGAGGTTGAGCGTCATGCTGCGCTTGTTGCGATGGAGATTCTGAAAGTCCGACCCCTCCCGTGGTCCGCCCATCGGCTCATCGGAGCCGGGCGGCGCCTCGATCTTGATGACGTTGGCGCCCCAATCGGCGAGCTGGCGCGCGCAGGTCGGGCCGGCCCGCACCCGCGTGAGGTCAAGCACGGTGAAACGCGAAAGCGCTTTCGACGCGCGAGGAAAGGGCACTGCCCGGCACCTCCACATGCCTGCCGGCGAAGGCGCCGGAGGGGCCAGAACTTCCCCGATCCGACGGTTGTTGTCTACCGGCTCGCGCGGTTCTTTGTGCCGGTCGTTCACGTCATGGCGATCCGTTAAAGTACCTCATAAACAGCCATCTTTCTGGCGCTTTCGCCGGACGATCATAGCTGAGACCAGCGGGCGATTACGCGAGGGCGCGATTTCCTAAGGGATAGCCAAACATGATCGATTTTCGCCATTTCACGATTGCCGTCGTGATCGCGGTCATTGCGACGAGTGCGACGGCGCAAGAGCACGGCGGCCGCTCGGCAAGCGAACGGCCCGGTCATGGAGAACAAGGCCGGCAGGAGCAAGGCGGCCCCGGGGTGCTTTCGCTCTTGCCGGGAGATTCGGTCACCGAGCACAGCGTCGATATTTCGACGGGTAAGCTCGCCTATACGGCGACCGCCGGCACGTTCTCGTTGTTCGATCAATCCGGCGAGCGCTCCGCCGCCGTCTTCTATACGGCCTTCGTTGCGAAGCCGAACGATCCGACGCGGCCGGTGACGTTCGTGTTCAACGGCGGGCCGGGCGCCGGCTCGGCGTTCCTCGATCTCGGTCTCGTCGGGCCGCGTATCGCCACATTCGGCAACGGCTATGATGGCGCCAACGTCCATTTGGTAGACAACCCGGATACGTGGCTCGCCTTCACCGATCTGGTGTTGATCGATCCGGTCGGCACCGGCTGGAGCAGGCCGGCCAAACCCGACGGCGGCAGTAATTTCTGGGGCGTGCACCGCGACGCCGAATCGATGGCAAAGGCGATCGCGCTCTACGTCGCCAAAAACGGCCGCTTCAGCTCGCCGAAGTTCATATTGGGCGAAAGCTACGGCGGATTCCGCGCCGCCAAGGTGGCGCGGACGCTCCAGAACAATCAAGGCATCGTGCCGAGCGGCATCCTTATGGTCTCGCCGATGATCGAAGGCGCACTCCAATTCGGCGGCGACCATTTCGCGCTCGGCGCCGCTTTGCAATTGCCCTCGCTGGCGGCGGCCGAGCTCGAGCGGAAAGGAACCTTCAGCACCGCAGCGCTGGCGCAAGCCGAGCATTTCGCGCTGACCGACTATCTTTCTGCGCTTGCCGGACCGCCGCTCCACGGCGATGCGGCGCACGCGTTGTATGCGCGCGTCGCGCAGATGACCGGATTGCCGGAGGACGTTGTCGCCCGGGAGCGCGGTTTCATCCGCGACGCCTATGTCAAGAATTTGCGATCGGGCGACCACAAGATCGTCAGCCACTACGACGCGACGTTTGCGGTCGACGATCCGAACCCGGAATCGCAAGCGGCCCGCGGGCCTGACCCATTCCTCGACGGCTTTATTCGCGCCTATGGCAGCGCGTTTGTCGCCTACGCGCGCGACGAACTCGGCTTCAAGACCGAGATGACCTATAACCTGCTCGCCTCGGAAATTTCCAGCAAGTGGGACTGGGAGGACGGCGGCGGTCACGCCCCGCCGAGCGCCGCTCAGGATTTACGGGATCTGCTCGCGCTGTCCCCATCGTTCCGGCTCATGATCGCGCACGGCTATAGCGATCTGGTCACGCCCTACTCGGATTCCCGCTACGTGCTCAACCACATTCCGTCGAGCGTGGATGGCGAGCGCGCCGAGCTTCGGCTCTACCGCGGCGGCCATATGTTTTATACCGACCCGCAATCGCGCAAGGCCTTCACGGCCGACGCACGGACGATGTATGCCTCTCCCTAACCGGGGAGAGACGCAAACATGGCCGAGACGACTTCCGTGAGCACGACGGGGACGGGTGGGCTTGCCGTACCGGATTCACACAACCCGCCGCCGGGCTACGAAGCGGCGATCGCCTGCGGCGGCGTGATCGATATCCGCGATGTCATGGTGCCGATGCGCGACGGCAAGAGCCTTTGCGTCGACATCTACCGGCCGAATATCGACGGCAAGTTTCCGGCGCTGCTCGCGATTGCTCCGCACAACAAGGAATACCAGACGCCGGAATTCGCGAAGGCGGTGCAATGGGCGCAACCGGCATGGTCGCGCATGTGGTTCGGCGGCGCCGAAGGCGGCGACACCGATTTCCTGGTGCGGCGCGGCTACGTGCACGTCTGCGGCAATATCCGCGGCACGGGGAAATCCGACGGCGGTGGCTCGGCGGAATGGGACATGTACGACCTGATCGAATGGATCGCCAAGCAGCCCTGGTGTGACGGCAAGATCGGCATGATCGGCATTTCCGCTTTCGGTGGGGCCCAGTTCGAGGCTGCCGCGCAACAGCCGCCGTCGCTGAAGGCGATCTTCCCTTACGATTCCATGGGCGCATATGGCCAGTGGGGTTTTCGCGATTTCTATCCCGGCGGAGTGCTCCGCACGATGGTGTTCCTGCTCGACAGCGGCGCGGTTTATCACGTCAACCGCGGGCAGCCCGGCCAGCTCACGGGCGCAGCCGACAAGCTCTGGCGCGCCGCCATGAGCAATCCAGACCTGATGATGTACCCCAACATCTTCAACGTCATCGTGGAGAAGGGGCAGACCATGCCGCTGATCTACGACACTGTGCTCAACCCTTACGATCCGGACGACATCGTCGAAAAGACCAAGGAGAAGATGTCGAAGATCAAGATTCCATTCTACACGGGATCGGGCTGGTACGCTTACACATACAAGCTGCACTTGCAGGGCAGCCAGCAATGGTTCCAGGAAGTGCAGGGTGTACCGAAGAAACTTCTGATCACCGGCCCTGCGCATCTGGAACGGCCGTTCCACTCTTTCCACGACGAGATCCTGCGCTGGTACGACCACTGGCTCAAAGGCAAACACACCGGCGTGCTCGACGAGCCGCCGGTAAAAGTCTGGGTCATGGGCGAGAACAAATGGCGCTACGGCAAGGATTGGCCGCTACCCGAGACGCAATGGAGCAAGCTCTATCTGCACAGCTGGGGACGGCTCAAACCCGAGCCCTACGTGCCCGGCGCGCGCAATGCGCGGCTCGAACCCGACACCTTCGTGCAAATGCCGCCGACGCAGACCAACGAGATCCAGCGCCTGCGCTACATGAGCGATCCGCTGCCGCAGGACACGCTCGTCATCGGGCCGCAGGCGCTCAACCTTTACGCCGCCATCGACCAGGACGACACCAACTGGATCGTCATTTTGAAGGACGTCGGGCCTGACGTCTCCGTGCACACCGCACGGCCCGGCGAAGTCGATGTCCCGGCCGGCCTTCCCGAGCGCGAGCTGACCCGCGGATGGCTCAAGGCTTCGCACCGTGCGATCGATCCCGCGCGCTCAAAGCCGTGGCGGCCGTGGCACCCGCTCACGCGCGCCGCGCAGAAACCGGTCGAGCCTGGAAAGATAGAGGAATACCGGATCGAAATTCTCGCCACCGGCAATCTGTTCAAGGCCGGTCACCGCATTTGCATCGATATCACGAGTCTCGATCTGCCGAGCGGCCTCGCCGGCGCCCACGACGTGGAATATGCACCCTATCATATCTGCAGCAGCAAGACGGTGGTGCACAGGATCTATCACGACGAGCAGCACCCGAGCCATCTGGTGCTGCCGGTTATTCCGCTCTAGCCGTCACTCACCCAGATAAGCGGCCTGGACCTTCGGGTCCTTCGCCAGCGCGTCAGCGGTATCGGCCCCGACGATATGGCCATTGTCGAGCAAATAGCCGCGATCGGCGATGGCAAGACTTTGCTTGGCGTTCTGTTCGACCAGAAAGATTCCGACGCCGGCTTCCTTGATGCGGGCGAGCGTCCGGAATAATTCCGTGCACAGCAGCGGCGAAAGGCCGAGCGACGGTTCGTCGAGCAAGAGGATGGTCGGCGCCGACATCATCGCGCGGCCGATTGCCACCATCTGGCGTTCGCCGCCGCTCATGGTGCGCACGATCTGCTTCGGGCGCTGCCCCAGCTTGGGAAACAGGCTTAGAACACGCTCGAGATTATGCGCTTCGAGCTTGCGAGCGCGCACCGGATGAGCGCCGAGGATCAAGTTCTCCCGCACAGTCAGATCGGCGAAAATGCCGCGGTCCTCGGGCACCAGCGCAATGCCGGTCTCCACGATTTCATGCGGCGGACGGCGGGTAATGTCGGCGCCGTCCATGAGGACCGTGCCACCCTCCATCTTGCGCGTCTGACCGGCGACGGCACGCAAGAACGTGCTTTTGCCCGCGCCATTGGCGCCAAGCATGACCACGATCTCGCCTTTCGAAACCGACACCGACACGTTTTCCAGTGCGCGGTGGCGGCCGTACAAGACCGACACATTCCGACTCTCAAGCATCGGCGTCTCCGAGATAAGCCCGGATCACGCCGTGATCGGCCAGCACTTCCGCCGGCGTCCCTTCGGCGATCTTGGCGCCGCTGTTCATCACGATACAGCGGTCGCACAGGCTGCGAATCGCGTGCATGACATGCTCGACGATGATGATCGTGCAGCCTTCGGCGCGCAGTTTCTCAATCAGCGCGATGCCGATCTTAAGCTCGGTCGGATTGAGACCGGCGAGCCATTCGTCGAGCAGGAGGATCTTCGGATCGGACGCAAGCGCGCGCGCAAGCTCGACCCGCTTCTGATCGATATAGGTCAGCGCCGAAACCGACGCGGCCGCGGCGTTTGGCAGGCCGACCCGCTGCAACAGAGCGTGCGCGTAGTCGTCGAGTCCCTTGCCCCATCGCCGCGCATGACCGAATACGCCGCCGGCGGCAACGTTCTCAAGCGCCGTCATGCCGGGCAGCATGCGAACCAGCTGGAAGGTCCGCGCCACGCCTTTTCTGGCGACGTTGCTGGCACCGATCCCGGTAATGTTGTCGCCGTACAGGCTGATCTTGCCGGCGCTCGGCCTAAACGCACCGGAGATCAGGTTCATCATTGTGGTCTTGCCGGAGCCGTTCGGGCCGATCAGGCCCAACACTTCCTTTTCGGCAAGCGTGAACGACATGTTTTCGACGGCGACGAGACCGCCAAAGCGCTTAGTGACGGCGGCTGCGGTCAGAGCATCGGCGGTGGCGGCGCTAGGCATTGCGGCTCTTCCGCAACAGGTTCTTCACTGAACCGACCGAGGCATCGAGCGCTTGCTGAAATGCGCCGGAAGCCGAACCGCCCGCTTTGCCGCGGCCGCGCCATGCATCCTCGATTAGTCCGGTGATGCCGTTCGGAATGACGTAAACGATAAGCAGGAAACAGGCCCCGAGCAGCAAAGTCGTCTGGGAAGGAAAATAGATCGCGATCAGCTCCCATATGAGCACAAAGGGAATAACGCCTACGAGCGGTCCCCACAAACGGTGGGTGCCGCCAAGGAGCGCCATGATCACGACCTGGAACGACAGAAACGGGCTGAAGGCGACAACCGGCTCCACATAGCCCCAGCGCGGCGCCACCACGGCGCCGGCGACCGACGCGAAGGTGCTGGAAATGACGAACAAAGCGACCTTGGCCCGCGCAGTGTTGATGCCGCAGTGAACCGCGACCACTTCATCGTTGCCGATGATGCGCAAGGCAAATCCAAGCCGTGAGCGGCCGACCCACCAACCGACCAGGAAAACCGCGGCGGTCAGCAGCAGCAACTGCCAGAAGTACATCGGTTCGCTGCGGTCGATCGCTACGTAGAGCCCGCTCATGGTCCCGAGGACATGCTGCAGCCAGGTCATGATTTGCCGCACCAGTTCGGCAAGACCGAGCGAGAAGATAACGAAATAGACGCCGGAAACCCGCAGCGTTGCGAGCCCCACGATCGCAGCCATCGCGGCGCCGGCGACGCCGGAGGCGAGGATCAGCACCGGATAAGGCACAAGATCGATGCCCCCCGCGGTGATGTACATACCGATGCCGAAGAACGCCGCCGTGGAGAGCGCGATGTAATTTGTCGGTCCGGAAAACAACAACCACGACGTGGCAAGGGCCGTGTACATCGCGATTGAAATTGTCAGTTGCAGCACATAGCCGTCGAAGATCAGTGGCACAAAACCCGCGGCGACAAACAGCACGGCGCCGATCAGCAGATTACGGCGGTCGATGGCATTAAGAACAAATCTACTCACGCCGTCCGCCTCCCGAACAGCCCCTCCGGCCGCACCAGCAAAACAATCATGAACAAGACGTAGGCCGCGGCGAGTGTGAGACCCGGATCAACGAGCGTGGCGACGGCTGTTTCAGCGAGGCCGAGGATGAAAGCGGCAAGGATCGTGCCCCGAATATCACCGACGCCGCCCAGAATAACGATGATCAGCGCCTTCAAGGTGAAAACCACGCCGAGGGAAACATCGAAGGTCAGGAACATGCTGAGCAGTCCGCCGCCTACTGCCGTCACCGCTCCACCTAATGCGAAAGCGAGAGCCGAGGTCCGCATGACATTGATCGCAACGAGTCCGGAAGCCGATGGATTAACGGAAACGGCCCGCATCGCGAGGCCCGCCCGGGTCTTATGCAGCCACAGATACAGGGCGACGCAAATCGTCGCCGAGGCAAGGAAGGCGACCACGCGGTTAAGCCCATAACGTTCGCCAAAAATGAAAATCGGCCGCGACAAATACGAGTAATCCAGATACTCGCCGCCGAAAATCGCCAGCATGATTCCGACGCATATGAAACTGAGGCCGAAGGTCGCCAGGATGCTGTCGACTTCAAGCTTGCCCTGGTTTTTGGCGCGGCGAACGAGCGGCAAGATCAGCACCCGGTAGATCGCCCAGTTCAGGATGAAGGCAGCAGGCGCCACCAGAAACAAAGCAAATAATGGGCTTGCGTGGGTGCCCGCGTAGAACCAGAACGTACTGAAGGCCCCCGCAATCAGCATCTCGCCGTTCGCAAGATTCATGATGCGGGCGACGCCGTACTGCAATTGCAGGCCTATCGCCATCAAGGCGTAGGTGCCGCCTAGCAGCAGGCCGATGATAACGATGTCCATGCCGAATAGGTTTATCGATTACGAGTGCCCGATGCGGACACTTAAGGCCATTCTCTGTCAGCTAAAGTCAACTCCTCGGCGGTCTCGTCCCCGGCCTGTTCGCGACCGGGGACGATAACCGTGACGTCGGAGCTTTACGGCTTATCGAAGGGCGTTGCCTTCGGAGCCTTGGGGAATTCTCATCCCCAATTGGACTTCAGCTTGACACCCGCGAGGCCGGTAACATTTTGTCCGGCCACAGCCGAGAAGAAGCCGCCCTGCCACTGCCCGACCGTATAGACCTTGTCGAGGATCTGGCCAGGAAGGTCGACCTCGCCGATGAGGGTCTTGAATTTGCGGCCGCGGAAGTGGGCGGCAATCGCAGTCCGATCCATCGAACCGACGGCCTCGATGGATTGCGTGAGCATTTGCAGCATAGAGTAGTAGAACGGGCTGCCCCAATAGTCGGCGTCGACGCCGGTGACTTCCTTATGCGCTTTGTAAAAGGCGCGGATCTCCGGCGAGTCGACAACGCCGCCGGCGCCGAGAACGTTCTCGGCTGCCGCGCCGTTTTTCAGCGAGAAGCCCTGGAAGGCACAGCCAACGGCTGAGTAATAGGCCTTGACGTTGAGGGCTTCGATTTTGGCCGCGTCCGCAAGACCAAACGTGTCGGGCGGATAAGACCAGGCGACAAAGGCATCCGGATTGGCCGCCTTGGCCGCCTTGATCACCGGCGAGTAATCCTGCGTGCCGAGCGGGTAGGATTTGTCGTAGACGATCTCGAAGCCGGCTTCCTTGAACAGCGGCCGCCCCGCGTTGGCAAGCTCGATGCCGAAGTCGTCGCCGACGTTGACGACGGCGACCTTGTTTCCGATCTGGCCGCTATCCTTCAATTTCTTGAGGACGCCGATCGCGCCCTTGGCGTAGCTCGTGGTCGACGACTGGAACATAAAGAAGCCGGGATACTTTTTCACCAGCCCAGGACCCTGATCGGTCACGCAGGCTTGGGTGAGTTGCGGATAGTTGTACTTCGCGAAGGTCGGCGCCGTTGCGAGATTGAAGCCCGTGGCGTAGACACCGCCGATCCAGTCGGCCTTATCCACCGTGGCGGCGCGCTCGACGGCCTTGATGGCCTCAGGCGGCTGCGTGCGATCGTCGTATTCGATGATCTCGATCTTGCGCTGACCGTCCTTGAGTTTAAGGCCGCCGCGCTCGTTGACCTCATGCGCCCAAAGTTTATAGGGCGGGAAATGGGTGATCGCCGCACCCGGTGCGAGCGGACCAGTTTTTGCGCCGATCACGGCAACCTTGACAGGACCGGCCTCCGCGCTGGCGGCTCGGTAGCCGAACGATCCGGCCACCGCAGTAGCCGCAGAATATTTCAGGAATTCACGACGTCTCATAAAATCCTCCCCTGGAGATGCGACATACCGGGGTTGTGTGTCCCCGTGGTTGTTTGGCACGCAAACATGATAGCGATATAAATACTGGTTGCCTAGTGCTCCGCGAGGGTACTTAGCCCCACGATCTGCAAATTTACCATATTCTGTCGCGGAAAGCCGTATCGGCCGGTAAAGCAATGCCCAATAAACGTGCAAGCAAGTCGGCAACCAACCGCAAGAAACAAAAATAAGCGAAAAGCAAACAAACAGATCGGGAGGGAAAGACATGAAATCGAGCACGGATCGCATCATTACGACGCACGCCGGCAGCCTGCCACGGCCGCCGGAGCTGCTCAAACTGGTTCGGGCGAAAATATCCGGGCAGCCTTACGACGAGAGGGAGCTTGCCGCCGAGGTTACGCGCAGCGTCGAAGCGGTAACCAAAGCGCAGGCGGACGTCGGGCTCGACGTGGTCAGCGACGGCGAAATGTCGAAGCCGAGCTTCCTTGGTTACATCACCGAGCGTCTCGGCGGCGTGCGCGTGACGACGGAGCCGTTCGGCAACCCGTGGAAAGGGTCGCGCGAAAACAATTCCTTTCCGGAATATTATGCTTGGGAAGCCTCGCTCAATCTCAATCCGGCCGTCGGCGCCAAGCGCGTCGTTTGCGACGCACCGCTGACCTACAAGGGGCAGCGGCAGGTCGCCGCTGATATCGCGACTTTCAAGGCGGCGCTGGCGAAGGTGAACGTCCGCGAGGCATTCCTTCCCGCGATCTCACCGTCCAATGTCGAGTTCTGGATCAGGAACGAGCACTACAAATCGGACGAAGAATATATCTTCGCGCTCGCCGACGTGCTGCACGAGGAATACAAAGCCATCACCGACGCGGGTCTGCTCCTGCAAATCGACGATCCGCGGCTGGTGACCCAATACGTCATCGACGCAAGCATGTCGCTTGAGGATTGCCGTAAATGGGCGGAGCTGCGCGTCGGGGCTCTCAATCGCGCGCTACGCGGCATTCCGGAGGAACAGGTCCGTTTCCACACCTGCTACTCGATCGACATGGGCCCGCGCACGAACGATATGGAGCTCAAGAATATCATCGACATCATCCTCAAGATCCGCGCCGGCGCCTATTCGTTCGAAGGCGCGAATCCGCGCCACGAGCACGAGTGGAAGGTGTGGGGCCATGTCGATCTGCCACGGCACAAGATTCTGATCCCCGGCGTCATCACCCATTCGACGGTGCTGGTCGAACACCCGGAATTGGTATGCGATCGCATCCTGCGCTACGCGAGCGTGGTTGGGCGCGAACGGGTGATCGCCGGGGCCGACTGCGGGTTCGGGACGTTCGCCGGCATGATGACGATCCATCCGACCGTCGCCTGGGCCAAGCTTGATGCCTTGGTCAAGGGCGCGCGACTTGCCAGCGCGCAATTGTGGGGCTCCGGCGCGAAAGCCGCGTAATGAAGCGGGACAGTTCTAAGGATCAGCCGGCGCCGCCGGGGTCGAGACCGTACTTCTTGCACATCTTGCGGACGATCTCGGTGTCTTTGCCGCCGGCGATTAAACCAACCACGGCGGATGTCATCTTGCCGCCGGAGATCGTGCCTTCGACGATGTAGGCTTGCCAGCCGCTATACGCCGGGAAGGAACTCTTGGCGTTGACCATCCCGCAATAGTTGATTGAGCCGTCTTCCGTATTCGCAATCTGGGGCCAGCGGTATTGCGCCGCGTTCGGGTTTACGACCGACAGACCCACTGCCTTGCTGATGACTTGCTTCTCCTCCGGCGTGAGGTCACGTTTGTTGATGCCGCTGGCGTCCTGGATATTGTTCAGTCCGAGAAGATCCTGCGCGGTCGCGTGCCCTGACGGCGACGAGGGCGACGTCGCACAAGCCGCGAGCGCAAGCCCGGCCGCCAATACCGCGACCGCTCCGCGCCACATCGTTTGGACGTTGACGATTGCCGGCGAACCGTACCGGTTCGGGGATGACAAAGGACGCGACCGATTGCTTGCGATCTTCATTATCTTACGTGGATCCACTGGTGATTGTCGCCCACTCACTCATAGCCCCGGATGTTCCCCGTGCGGGAGAAAACGGTCCAAGAATTGAGCGAAAACAAAGCTGCGAGTTGAAACCCGCCCCCCGACACAGTTGTTCATCATACCCTCCGCATGACGAATAGAACAATCCGGGAGTGATTCGCGATGCCGCAGCCATTTGCAATGCTTTCCGGCTCAGCGCCACGGACCATTCGACCTCGCCGGCCTTGATGGCTCGGGACGTCATCTAGATTTTCCCCACCGCGGCATATTTGCAACGCTCTTTGAGGCCAATATCCTGAAAGGCATTGGCCCGATAAACATTCGCATTCGGGCTACATTTTGGAGGCGAATCTGCAAAAGTTCCCGGGACGACGGGCGTCCTGCCACGCGCGGGGTTCGGAATCTCCCGCCCGGTGTGGCTTTTCTGCACTAGAGAGCAGTGCGTGCCGCCTATAGGCTCCGCGCGTCACTGAGGAAGAGCTAACATGAAAAAACTGGCTCTAGCGCTGGTCGCGGTGCTGTCTCTCCTGAGCATCGCCGGCTGCACCACAGCACCCCCGCCACCGATGGTGTCGAAGGGCTGAGGGTTGAACAGCTTGAACGGGGAAAGGGCCGGCCTCGCGCCGGCTCCGTTCTTTTTTGGGGCCTTCTTTGCCCGTCGCTTAGCGTGCTGCAGGCGATACGCGACCCCTAAGACGGCTTAGGATACAAATTCGGCTGCTCGGCTCCGCCAAAATCGGAGGCCCCATGCCTCGCGTCGTTGGTATCGACCATCTCGTCCTCAGCGTAAGCAATTTTGCGCGCTCCAAAGAATTCTACGACAAGCTGCTCGGCTTTCTCGGTTTCAAGCGCAAATACAACTACGAGGATATGGCCGGCTGGAGTAACGGCAAGACGCTGTTTTGGATTGCCGCCGCCGACGCGCAAGGCAAAAAGCGAAAATATCGAAAAGGCGATATCGGCTTTCATCATTACGCATTCGAGCTTTCCAGCCGCGAGGACGTGGACGAACTCGGTTCGTTTCTGGAAAAGAACGAAATGCCCGTGCTGGATCCGCCCGGTGAGTATTACGGCCGCAACTACTACGCCGTCTATTTCGCCGATCCTGACGGCATGAAGCTCGAAGGCATGATCTGGGCGCCGCCGGCGCCAAAGCGCAAACCGGCCTCAAAGAAGAAGACCCGCGCCCACAAATCCTGATCTTCGCCAGTGCGATGGATTTGGAATTGCGGCAATCAGGCGCGCATCAACTCGCAGCGCTTAGCAGCTGCGGCGCATGCGCGACCACCGTGTTGCGGCCGCACCGTTTGGCGGCGTACAGCGCGCGATCCGCAGCCTCGACCAGACCATCGGCGGATTGATACAGCTCCGGCACCAGCGACTCGACGCCGACGCTGATCGTCACGATACCGCAGGGCGCTTCAGCATGCGCGATAAGGAGGTCTTGGATGGCCCGGCGCGCTTCTTCGGCCAGCGCGGTCGCGCGCTCAATATCGATCCCTGGCAGCAACAGAGCGAATTCTTCGCCGCCGTAGCGGGCGACAATGACGGCTTCTTCGATCGTGACCAAGGACAGCGTCTCTCCCACAGCACGCAGGCAGGCGTCGCCCCTCACATGACCGTAACGATCATTGAACAGCTTGAAATGGTCGATATCGATCATCATCAACGCCAGCGGCGTACGCCGCTCGGCCGCGCGCCGCCATGCTAGCTCGAGCTCGCGATCGAAACCGCGCCGGTTGGCCAAGCCGGTAAGGCCGTCGAGGCTCGCCAATTCCTCGAGGTGTTGATTGGCGATCTGCAATTCCTCTTCGTGCGCGGCTAGTCTGCGCGCCATGTCGTCGAAGGCGGCCGCGAGCGGCTCGAACTCGGCGAGCCAGGGCTCCTCGGTCGCGCGCACCTGCAAATCGCCGCGCCCGAAGCGCGTCGCCATCCGCGCCAGCGATCGGATTGGCCGCAGGATGAGACGTTCGCCGCCGAACCAAGCGGCGAGAAGAACGAGCATGCCGAACAGCCCAAGCTGCGCGTAGGCGATGCTGATCTCGCGGTCGATGCCGCTGTGGACCACGGTCTCGTCGAGCCCAACGGCGAGCCGCGCGCGCGTCCAAGGCACGCGCACATAGGCGAAAATGCGGCGCGCGCCGTCGAATCCGGCGGTCGTTATCGTGCCTTCGTCCTTAGTCAGCATGTCATTCGCCAGCGCATGCCCGGCGAAGCTCTTGCCGATCAACTCTGCGTGGTCCGCCGATGCGGCGATGAGCGTGCCGCTGCCGTCGACCAGTACGACCGATGTCCCTGCGCGCTGCGCGACACTAGCCGCGAGATCGCCAATCCATTGCAGATTGATCGCCGCAACAACCACTGCCTTGTGCGCACCGTCGTCCTCAACGACGGGATAGCTCGCGAATAAGCTGGGCGCTTGGTTGACCCGGCTGATCATGTAGTCGCTCAGCACGAAATCACCGGAATGCAACGTATTCTGGAAATAAGATCGGTCCGCGACATTCAATCCGATCCCGCGCGGGTCGGTAGAGCATTTGATTCGACCGTCCATTCCGACGACGCTGAGGCTGCGGAGCCACGGAACGTTGTTGGTCAGGTCGGTGAGGTTATGGCTGCAGTCGTCCCGATCGAGTGGCATTTTCGCATAGACGCGCGCCACAATTTGGAGCATGGCGCGCATGGAATAAATGATCTCGCGCTGCGCAGCGGCGCCGCCGCGCGCCAGATCAATCACTTGGGTGTGGGCGAGTTCGGCACGGTCGGCGCGGGCTCTTTCCAGGCCACGCACGCGTTCGACCATCAACGGGGCGATCGCCAAAAGGGCGACAACGATGAGCCGGGCGCGGATGCTGAGGATAGGCTTGTTGCGCCGCGGCTCCGCGGCGGACGTCGTGGACCGTGTTTTCGGCAACGTCTTGGTAGACCTTGCTTGAACGTCCGGCATGTGTGAGTTCCCCCGTCCCGGTTCCACAAGGTAATGGACACGCGTAAAGACGACTTTCGCGCAGCCGCTAAAATTTGAGTTGTTCGGCACGGCATTGACGAAGTGGAAAGCATGAACCGAGGAAACGGACTCGCGACTGTACGCGCGGAAATCGTGCGCGCCTGCCGCGACGCTGGACGCGATCCCGCGACCGTCACGCTCGTGGCAATTTCGAAAACCTTCGGCGCCGAGGCAATCGAACCGATCATCGCCGCCGGGCAACGTGTGTTCGGCGAAAACCGGGTGCAGGAAGCCAAAGCCAAATGGCCGCCGCTAATCGCGCGCCACAGCGGCATCGAGCTGCATCTCGTCGGTTCGCTGCAATCGAACAAAGCGCGAGAGGCGGTGGCGCTGTTCGACGCCATCCATTCGCTCGATCGAACGAGCCTTGCCGATGCGCTCGCCAAGGAAATAACTAGACAGGCGCGCCGGCCCCTGCTCTTCGTCGAGATCAATACCGGCGCTGAGGCGCAAAAGGGTGGCGTGCAGCCGCAAGACGCGGACGCCTTCCTCGCCGCCTGCCGCGACCGCTATGGCCTCAGTGTCGCGGGCCTCATGTGCATCCCGCCCGTAAACGACGCTCCCGCACCGCACTTCGCGTTGACGGCGAAGATCGCCCGCCGCAACGGCCTTGCGCTGCTCTCTATGGGCATGAGCGCCGATTTCCCAACCGCGATTGCCTTCGGCGCAACCCATGTGCGCGTCGGCAGCGCGATCTTCGGTCCGAGAGACGCTCCCTAGATATGAATCTGGATTCGCGTATTCGGGCCTATTCGGCGCACCAGCATTTTGAGATCACGCGGCCGGAGCGCAACACAGCCCGCGGTGGGCTTGAAGCCCGGCCGAGCGACATGCAGGAACACCGCACTGCCGCGCCCAGCAACGCGCGGCCGCGTGTTGTGATCGATTTGGATGACGAGGTCATAGAGGCCGTCCGCGCGCATGAGCCGATCGCCTGGTTCATTGGCTGACCGCTTGAAAGCACGATTGTAGCGCCGGTCGCTCGGATCTTCACACCACGCGTCGCCGGGGCCGATGCGGCGAACACGCAGAAACGTTTGAGGGCGCAGCAGCCGGTCGGCCCGCCACCACAACCGCAAGGGCCGAAACCGCCCGCGCGGCGTACCGCCATCGCCTTCCCGCTTGTTGGCCTTGATGCCGGCGCGGCCAAGTGCGACGGGCACGGTGATCGAACCAGCGCGGAGCCAGCCTTGTGACCGCCGGCCCGGCCGGGCGCCAACGTGGATCGCGCCAAGAGAAATCCGTCGCATGCCGTGATGGCCTCGCGGGTCGATTTCCCAACTCCCGCTTGCTCTTGTATCCTCTGATGTTCTACTTCGCGCCAGACGGCGCAGCAAAATCGCAGCCAAAGCGATTGGAGGCTGCCTCATTGACCGGCGGGGAGCGGCCACGGGGGTCCGAATTGATGCCGAACACGCGTAAGATTCTGATCGTTGACGACGATGCCGAGCTGCGCGAAGCGCTGACCGAGCAACTGTCCCTGCACGAAGAATTTGAAGCCGTCGCGGTAGATAGTGGCGCAAAGGGCGTGCAGGCCGCCAAGGCGGGACAGATCGATCTCGTAATCATGGACGTGGGGCTACCGGACATCGACGGCCGCGAAGCCGTGCGGATCCTGCGCAAGAACGCGTTCAAAGCGCCGATCATCATGCTCACCGGCCACGACACGGATTCCGATACGATCCTCGGCCTCGAATCCGGCGCCAACGACTACGTGACCAAGCCGTTTCGCTTCGCGGTGCTGCTGGCGCGAATTCGCGCCCAGCTTCGCCAGCATGAGGCGAGCGAAGACGCCATTTTCACGATCGGCCCCTACACCTTCCGGCCAAGCTCGAAGCTTCTCCTTAACCCTAAAGGGAGCAAAGTTCGCTTGACCGAGAAGGAGACCTCAATCTTGCGCTACCTCTATCGCGCCGGCCAGCGGCCGGTTTCGCGAGAGACGCTGCTGCAGGAAGTCTGGGGTTACAATTCGGGCGTGACGACCCACACCCTCGAAACCCACATTTATCGCTTGCGACAGAAGATCGAGAAGGATGCCGCCGCCCCCGCCATCCTGGTCACCGAGGCCGGCGGCTATAAGCTGGTGCCGTAAATTGCCGCCGTCATGACGATCGAGGACGACATCGCGTTCCTTGAGCGGATTCCAATTCTCCGCCGCCTCGGCGCACCGGCGCTGCGCATCCTCGCCATCGGCGCCGAAAGCCATCGCGTGGAACCGGATCAGGTGCTGTTCACGGCTGGCGAGCCCTCGGACAGCGCCTACATCGTGCAATGGGGCTCGTTTTATCTCCAGCCGAAGCGGGGCGGTGAGGCCGACATTATCGCCGGGCCCGGCACGCTCCTCGGCGAGTCGGCGCTGCTGGCGGAAACCACGCGGCCGGCCACGGCCACAGCGCGCGAAAGCTCGACGGTGCTGCGCATTTCGCGCGCGATGTTTCTCAAAATGCTCGAAGGTTATCCCGACGCCGCGCTCCGTATGCGCGAAGTGATTGCAGCGCGCGCCGACCAATGGGCGCGGGACATTGAGAACGTTCGGGCTACGCTGGCTCCTGACAAGCCGAAGTAGGACGGGTCCTTATTTATTCAGTTTGCCTTGCTGGCCTTCGATTGCCCGTGGTCGAAACGCCAAGCATGGGGTTTTGGGTTTGGTCGGCCGTAACGCTGGTAATTCACAAACTCGCAATTCCCCATCCTGCCCCAAACTGGCAAATACCCGGTTAAGACTGTTTGGCGCTGGGCTCGGTCGGCCGGCTCGGATCACCGGCGCCGCTCAGACAATTCGGCTCTTATGACCCTTCCAATAGCGGTCGCGCAGCAGTCGCTTGTAGAGCTTGCCCGTCGGCAACCGCGGCAGCTCAGCCTCGAAATCGAACGACCGCGGACATTTCTGGCGCGCCAGATGTTCGGCGCAGAAAGCTATCAGTTCGTCCGTGATTTCCGGCCCCGGCGCGATGCCTGGCATGAGCTGAACGGCGGCTTTCACCTCTTCGCCGAGATCTTCGTTCGGCACGCCGAACACCGCGGCATCGGCGACCTTGGGGTGGGTGATGAGCAGATTTTCGCATTCCTGCGGATAGATGTTTACGCCGCCCGAGATGATCATGAACGTCGCGCGGTCGGTGAGATAGAGATAGCCCCCGTCGTCGACGTAGCCGACGTCGCCGACCGTGCTCATCGAGCCGTCGCTGGAACGCGCCTCCGCGGTCTTCACCGGATCGTTGAAATATTCAAAAGGAGTGGCGGTCTTGAACCACAGCGTGCCTGCCGTGCCGGCCGGGCATGGCTTCATGTCCCCGTCGAGGACATGAAGCTCGCCGAGCAGAACCTTGCCGACCGTTCCCGGGTGCGCCAGCCATTGCGCACTATCGCAGGCGCTGAACCCCAATCCTTCGGTAGCGCCGTAATATTCGTGAATGATCGGCCCCCACCACTCGATCATCTGTTGCTTCACCGGAACGGGACAAGGAGCCGCGGCATGAACCGCAATCTCAAGGGAGGACAGATCGTAGCGGCTGCGCACGTCCGCGGGCAGCTTGAGCATGCGCGAGAACATGGTCGGGACAAGCTGGCTATGCGTCACCTTGTAGTCCTGGACAAGTTGCAGATACCGTTCCGCATCGAACGTCTCCATGACGATCACGGTGCCGCCGCGGTCGATTGTGAGGCTCACCGCCGCTTGCGGCGCCGAGTGATAGAGCGGAGCGGGCGACAGATAAATCATCCCGTCGCGATACCGCCAAAGCTCATCCAGAAATGCATATAGCGGAAGCTTCTGGGACGGCGGTTGCATCGGCAACGGCCGGAGAATTCCTTTCGGGCGCCCGGTGGTGCCGGACGAATAGAGCATGGCCGCGCCGAGCGACTCGTCGGCAACCGGCGTGACCGGATAAGCTGCCGTCGCCTCGTCGAAGTTTTGAACCCGCTCTCCATCGCCCTTCCCGTCGGCAATGAGACAAAGCTCGATCTTTGGACAGCTGCGCAGCGCCACGGCCGCCACGTCGCGCTTGGCCTCGGACGTAATCAGGACTTTGGATTCGCTGTTGTTGAGAATGTAGGCAAGCTCGTCCGGCGTCAGAAACGAATTGATACACGTATAGTAGAGACCCGCGCGCGCACCGCCGCTGCAGCTTTCGATATAGCGCGCGTTGTTCTCCATGAAGATGGCATAGTGATCGAGGCGCCGCAGACCGCGCGCGCGAAACAGATGCGCCAGGCGATTACTGCGCGCTTCGAGCTCGGCGTAGGTCACCGCCTCGCCAGTTTGCGCCATGATGAAGGCCGGCTGCTGCGCGCGCTTGGCGGCATGATTGCCGGGATACATGGCGCTCGCCCCCCATTTATAGCTCCAGCGTCGCTGTTACCGGCACGTGGTCAGAGGGACGCTTGGCGCTGCGATAGTCTTTGGCGACCGTGATGGCCGCAACGCGGTCCGCAAGCTTATCAGATGTCCAGATGTGGTCGAGTCGGCGGCCCTTGTTGGATCGGGTCCAGTCGGGCGATCGATAGCTCCACCATGTGTAGAGCTTGGTCGGCTCCGGCACGAAGGTGCGCACGGCATCGATCCAGCCGCCGGCCTTCTGCACGCCAAGAAGTTTCTCGCACTCGATCGGCGTGTGCGAGACCACGGAAAGAAGCTGCTTGTGGCTCCAGACATCGCTTTCGAGCGGCGCAACATTGAGGTCGCCGACAATGATGGCTCGGTCCGCCGGCGCGGGACGCAGCCCTTCGCGCACGTGCATTTCGTCGAGGAAAGCGAGCTTGTGGGCGAATTTCACGTTGACTGTAGGGTCAGGAATATCGCCGCCCGCTGGCACGTAGAAATTATGCAGCGTGACCGGATCCTTCAACCCCGCGCGCTCGCCGAGCGTGATCGAGATGTGGCGACAATCGCTCTTGCCGCAAAACTCCTGGATCGCGGTCGACTCGAACGGCAGCCGCGAGAGGACGACCACGCCGTGATAGCCCTTCTGACCGTTGAGCGCGACGTTCTCGTAGCCGAGGCGCTTGAATCGCTTGAGTGGAAACCTGTCGTCCGGGCACTTGGTCTCCTGCAGGCACAGGATGTTGGGACGAACGGCTTTGATAAATTTGGCGACGAGATCGATGCGAAAGCGCACCGAATTGATATTCCACGTGGTGACGGTGATTTGCATGCGGCAAGTTGCGAGAGGTAACGGCAGATTTATATGCGGCGCTGCCGTCGAAGGCGCAAGTCCAAATCCGAACCGCGCGGTGGCCGCGGCGGAACTCGCCGTCTGCCTTCGCGCGGATACATCGTCCCGACCTCGGGATGGAATGGGCAATCGGAGGCGAACACATGTGACGAATGCAAAACCCGGAGGCGGTCGCCTCCGGGTTCGCTGTTAGAGCCTTGACGTCGAACCGAGGGCGCGGCGCTGGCGTTTAGTACCGCGCAACTAACGGAGCTGACCCGAAGTTGAACAAGTAATTCAAGCCGACGCGCACAACGTCGACGCCGTTGTTCGACGAAATGTTATTCCTAGATGTACCTGTCCCCAACGCGGTGGTCGCGGTGGTGCTGAAGCTCGTTCCGACGTTATCAAACTCCAGGTGAAGGTATTCGACCCGCACCGTCCAGTTCGAAAGGAAGCCCCACTCGACACCCGCTCCAGCCGTCCAGCCGGAGAGTGAGTTAGAAAAGGAGGAAGCACCGCCCAGGAACGGAACCCCGACTCCCGGACAAGGGGCTCCTATACCAGCTAAACAAGTGGTGGTGCTCGTGCCGGTCGAGTTGCCCCAAGCCCAACCGCCTGTGCCATAGAGGAGAACATTGTTCCAGGCGTAACCGATGCGGCCTCTTACGGTGCCAAAATCGACCAGCTTTTGATTGTTAGTAGCGCATCCCGCTACAAAACCGGTGAAGAGGCCCCCGGAAAAAG
>Ga0187860_1001003_pt1 | contig 26013 bp, 25 predicted proteins | sample June2016WEW_10_4_FD_132981 | JGI IMG/M metagenome (GOLD analysis project Ga0187860, IMG submission 132981) | Peatland microbial communities from SPRUCE experiment site at the Marcell Experimental Forest, Minnesota, USA - June2016WEW_10_40 | ecosystem: Environmental > Terrestrial > Soil >...
GACCTTCGCACCCTCTCGAACTTCACCAACGGCGTCTACCTCATCTGGAACGTCTCCGGCAACATCCAGGTCAACGTGACCCGCACCGGTGGTTCCAACGCCGTCATCAGCGGAGTGTTCTTCTGAGAAGGCAAAAAGTCTATTTGTGGAGGGAGAGCGACGGCACGGCGCCGATCTGCGACAGGAAGCCGAAGGCGTCCGCGGACTGCCAGGTTTCGATGCATTTCCCGCCCTGGAAGAGGTTGATGACGATTCCCGGAGAGATCACGAGCTTGTTGGTAGGGGCGATGCCCGCATATTGGCCCTTGTGCGTGCCATAGAACGTGTAGCGATTCGCAACCTTCTCGCCCGACGCGATCAGGTCTTCGCTCGCCAGACGCATATCCGGAAAGCCCTCGCGCAACTGCCCGTAGTAATCGCGCAATCCTCCGATACCCGGCCTCAGGCGGCGTGACAAGCCGTGAAACACGACCGCCCTGTCGAACATTTCGAGATAACCTTCGAGATCCTTGGCGTTGAATCGCGCAATCGCGCTTCGAACCGTTTCCAGATTTTGCTGTTCCGGCACAGGGTCACTCCTGAATGTAGATTACGATTGCAAGCCGACACCGAGAGATTCGGACTACTTCGGCGGCCTGGTGTCGCTCTCCAATTACTGGTGCCAAGAATTTCAATGTGCGCTCGACAGGTCGAAGCGTCAATCGGAAGGCGCGGACTGGTTGTTACAGTTGCAATAGGATTGGTTGGCAGGGGCCTGCGTGCAAGTCATGCCCGCAGGCGCAGCGGGCCGCTGACAAACGGGTTGCCGCGTTCATAGAAGCGGAGCTTGCGACGGACGGCGCGCGAAATCCCGATGCGGATACTGACGCCGACCGGGCCCGCGCGGCGCACGGGGGAGCCGATCCAGAGTCGGCTGGCCCGTGAAAAAAGGTCCAGGCCATCGAAGCAGCGGTCGATGGCCATCGCGGCAGCCAGCCGGCCGGGACCGCGCGCGAGATCAACGACGCGAGACACGCCCCGGTGCAGCTGCATCCGTTCGGCCCCCTCCAGAGGTTCGAGCGCACGGATGAGGACTCCCGCGCCGACGCCTGGAGTCTCGCTCGAAATGTTCATGAGCCAGCACGAGCCATAGGTGAAACGAACGTAGGCGTGGCCGTGCTTGAGGAAGAGCGAACGGTTGGCGGGCGTTGGTCCCCGAAAGGCGTGGCCGACCGGGTCCCCGGCCGGATAGGCTTCGGTCTCGACGATGCGGCCGCTCAGCCTCGTATCCGGCAGATCATGCACGAGCGTCTTCCCGATCAGGTAGCGCGCGAGTTCAATGGTGTCCAGCGGCAATTCCACGCGGCGGAGGCGGCGGAGCCGGTACGATTGTTTGCTTGGCTTAGCCTCGGGCATGGGATTACTATTGAGCAGTCGCGCGCAATGTAGAAACCTACTCTTTTACCACACGTTCGAGGAGCCGATGCCATGGCAACGACCTGCCGCCACATGAACGAAATCCGAAAAGTGACGCCCAGCGCCGACGGGTGCGAAGACTGCCTAAGAATAGGCGACACGTGGGTGCATCTGCGGCTCTGCCTCACGTGCGGACACGTCGGGTGCTGCGACAGCTCGAAGAACAAGCACGCGACGAAGCATTTTCATGCCGTGCATCACCCGATCATCCAGTCGTTCGAGCCCGGAGAAGACTGGAGGTGGTGCTATGTCGACGAAATGGAATTGTAGGCGCGGTGCCCGCAGATGACGTCCGGGCCTTCCATGGAACTGTCCTGGCCTGCGCTGCCGCTTGCCGAATGGGAAGAGACGCGCGCCACTCTCCACATGTGGACGCAGATGGTTGGAAAGCTGCGTCTGGCGCTTAGCCCACGGCTCAATCACTGGTGGCAGGTTCCTCTCTACGTGAGCGCACGCGGCCTCACGACTTCCGCGATTCCCTACCGGCACGGAATTTTCGAGGCCGAGTTCGACTTCCTCGACCACGCGCTATAGTCACGAGCCGCGGTGAGACAAAAACGATTCGCCTGGCGCCGCGCAGCGTGGCGGATTTCTACCGCGAGTTTGTGTCAACGCTTGCCGCGCTGGAGATCGATGCGAAAATCTGGCCGATGCCGGTTGAAATTCCGAATCCTATCCGCTTCGATAAAGATACGCAGCATGCATCGTATGATCCGGACTACGCAAACCGCTTCTGGCGGATTCTCGTGGGCGTGGACGCAATCTGCAAAGAGTTTCGCGCGCGCTTCATCGGAAAGGCCAGCCCCGTGCACTTTTTCTGGGGAAGCTTCGATCTCGCGGCGACGCGGTTTTCGGGCCGGCGCGCCCCGGAACGGCCTGGCGCCGACGCCGTCACGCGGGAGGCGTATTCGCATGAGGTGCTCAGCGCCGGATGGTGGCCGGGGCAAGGAGGGTTCGACGCGCCGATGTTCTATGCCTATGCCGCGCCGGAACCCCCGGGATTCCGCGAGAGCGCCGTGAAACCGGCGCAGGCCTTCTATGACGCAAAGCTTGGAGAGTTTCTGCTTCCTTACAATGCCGTGCGCAACTCTTCCGATCCGAAAGCCACGCTGATGGATTTCCTCGAGAGCACATACGAAGCCGGGGCAAATCTCGGAAATTGGCAACGCGCGGCGCTCGAAAGGCAGACCTAGCGGTTGGGGCTGGGCGCAGGAAACAGCATCGTTGTCCCTATGCGTGCGCGATCGCGGGCGACGGACTGCGCGAGAACGGAATGATGCCGGGCGAGGAAATGCTTCTGCGCGCGGCGTCCCCACGACCGGACGAAGTAGTAGTTGATTGCGCCCGCGACGCCCGCGCTGAGCACGGGTACGATTCGTCCAGCCCATTTCTCTGCCACTTCCGCACCGACCTTCACTGCAACCGCATCGATGATCCGGGGAACGAGCCGCTCCACCGCCTGCTTCTCGAGAAAGTCGCGGCCGAGGTCCACGCCCGCCGCGCTTGCGACGGCAATCCACAGAGCTACGGTCTCTTCCTCCGTCGCGTATTCGAAGCCGTACAGGAGGCTCAGCTTTTGGAGCATCCGCAGCGTAATCGTGGCGAGGATACCCATGTCCGGCACAACGGTGAGGAAGCCGCCAATCCCCAGCCCCATACCTTCGAGGGCGGCTATTTTCGATGCGGCAGATATCGTGCTCCCAGCAATGGGATTCACTACCTGCGGCCCGAGGAGAAACATGTCCTGCCAGGATTCGATCGGCAGTCGATGCGCCCGCTGGACGTGGCGGAGATACTTCACGTCATCCACGCGAATCTGCGCGTAAGCCCGGCGAAATCCCGCCCGAGCAGACTCGCTGAGTATTCGTGAGAGCCATGGAGTATCGCGGCGCATGGGCATTTGTCGATTGGATGCGCGAACAGCGGACGAAGCTGCCAGGCGAGAGGCGCCTGTCATCATCCCCCGCATCGCAAGCCGGGTTCAGTCGAGCGGCGCGCCGACGGCTTCTTCCAGTTGCCCGAACGCTGATTGTATCGCCAGCAGGCTGTCCAGGTAATCGCGTTCCACCTTTTGCACGTCGTGCTGCGCGCCCAATACGGTCAGAATGTTGGCCTTTCCCGCCCGGTAGCTCTCTTCTGCCATCTGCTCGAGCTGCCGCGACGCCGGTACCAGCGTATCGCGATAGAGCTGCACCTGCGTCCGCCGCGCCTCCAAGTCAAAGTAGGCCGACTCGACCCTTGCGTCCACCGCGCGCCGCGCTGCCGCCAACTGCCCAACCAGCGCAATCTGGGCCGCCTCCGACTGCGCGATCTCCCCCTGATTGTGCGAGAAAATCGGCAGCTCCATCGACACCTGGCCGCGCGGCCCTTCCCGGAACCCTCCCGGCCCCGGCGAATTGAAGTCCACGCCGAATTGCAGCCCCAAGTTCGGAATCCGCTCCGCCTCGAGCAAGCGCTTGCGGCTTTCCTCCACATTCGCCTCCTGGCTGATTCGGGCGACTTCCGCATTTGACGCGCCGGCGCGAGTGAGAAGTTCTTCGAGGGTGACGACCGGCGGCAGCAGCGCAAACACGTCGCCCAAATCCCAGTCTGTCGACGGGGACTCGTTGAGCAGCGCGTTTAGATCGCTGAGCGTCACTTTTTCCTCCTGCTGCGCAACCTGGAGGTCTGCCCTCGCCCGCACCACTTCGAGTTCCGCCTGCGTGGCTTCCAACTGCGGCACGTCGCCGGCCTCGAAGCGCGCGCGGGCAATCTCTTGGAGGCGCTCGGCGAGTTTCAGGACGCTCCCTTGCCCCTTCGTCGTCGCTCGCGCGTGGGCCAGAGCAAAATAGGCATCCCGGACGCTATGCCGTACCTGACGCTCGACGGCCGAAATGTCCGCCTCCGTCAGCGTGCCCTCCTGACGTGCCAGTTCGATCCGATCCTTCCGCTTGGGACCGATCTCGACGGGCTGATCGAAAAAGAGGCTCTCGTGCGGCGTGTCCCGCAGGGCGGCGAAATTCGCGGCGGGATTCGGCCGCTGGCCCGCGACGCGGACTCCGGCCATGGCGACGGCGCGCCGCGCGCGTGCCGCCACGAGATCCAAATTCTGCCGCTCCGCAAGATCGAGAGCTGACGCGAGCGTCAACCTCTGCGGCGCCTGCTGCGCCCCGACCGGACACGACCCAATTGCCGCGAACAGGACCAACCGCACAATGTAATGGCGCAGCTTCACGGTGAAGATTCCTCCCTCCGACGCGATTGAAGAGGCCCGGCACGCGAAACGTGGGCGGCTTGCATTGTAATTCGATGTGAGGCGCTGTGCGAATTTCTTCGTCGCCGCGGCTCCCGCGCGGAATGGATTTGCAAATCGCCGCAGGATGCCGCATGATTCTTTGCTTCATGCCTTTCGGCGCATCGCTCCGGGTTAGGCGAGCGCCATTTCTGCCAAACGAGTCGAGGAGGAAACAACCGAATGCGCAGGCCCGCGAATATCGCTCCGCCAAAGGGAAAACTGGGCGTGCTGACGCCGGGAATGGGAGCGGTCAGCACCACGCTGATGGCCGGAGTCGAGCTGGTGCGCCGGGGTGAATCGGTGCCCGTCGGCTCGCTCACGCAGATGGGTACGATCCGCCTGGGCAAGCGGACCGAAAATCGCACCCCCAAGATCAAGGATTTCGTGCGCCTCGCCGGGCTGGATGACCTTGTTTTCGGCGGATGGGACGTTTTCCCGGATGACGCGTACAAGGCCGCGGCCAAGGCAGGCGTGCTCGATGCCAAAGACCTCGCGAAGGCGCACAAATTCCTGAAGAACATCCGTCCCATGAAGGCCGCGTTCGACCAGAATTACGTCAAGAAACTGCAGGGAACAAACGTCAAGAAGGGCAAAACGAAATTCGATCTCGCCGAACAGATCCGCGACGACATTCGCGAATTCAAGAAAAAGAACAAGCTCGACCGGATGGTGATGGTCTGGTGCGCGTCCACCGAAGTGTTCATGAAGGCGGAGGCGGTGCACAAAGACCTGCAATCCTTCGAGAAAGCGATGAAGGCGAACCATCCGGCGATTGCGCCCTCGATGCTCTACGCCTATGCGGCGATCAGCGAGGGCGTGCCCTACGCGAACGGCGCTCCCAATCTCTCGGTGGACATCCCGGCGCTCGAGCAGTACGCAAAGGACAAAAATGTGCCGGTCGCCGGGAAGGACTTCAAGACCGGGCAAACGCTGATGAAGACGGTCCTGTCGCCCGGATTCAAGGCCCGAATGCTCGGGCTGAACGGCTGGTTTTCGACAAATATTCTCGGCAACCGCGACGGCGAAGTGCTCGAAGATCCCGGCTCGTTCAAGACAAAAGAGGAATCGAAGCTCGGCGCACTCGAATACATTTTGCAGCCGAAGCTCTATCCCGAGCTGTACGGCAAGTTCACGCACAAGGTGCGCATCAACTACTACCCGCCGCGCGGAGACAACAAGGAAGGCTGGGACAACATCGACATCTTCGGCTGGCTGGGCTATCCGATGCAGATCAAGGTCGACTTCCTGTGCCGCGATTCGATTCTTGCGGCGCCGATCGTCCTCGACCTCGTGTTGTTCCTCGATCTCGCCAAGCGCGCCGGGATGCGCGGCATCCAGGAGTGGCTCAGCTTTTATTTCAAGTCACCGATGTGCGCGCCCGAGCTTTATCCCGAGCACGACCTTTTCATCCAGCTCATGAAGCTCAAGAACACGTTGCGCTGGATGGTGGGCGAAGATCTGATCACGCACCTCGGCGCCGAATACTACGATTAGCTTTTGAGACGACTTCCCTAGGTTGCGGCCCGCAGTACGGCGCCAAGAAAGTGAACCAGCCGCAGCTCTTCGTAGAATCCCGGTTGTTTCTTCGGATCCACGTGCGAGAACGCAGTGGTGATCAAAACCTCGCGCAACGCTGAATGCGGCACGTCCCTCTCGAGCCACAAGCTCTCCGCTGGCGGAATGACGTTGTCGTCTGCCCCATGCAGGATGAAAACCGGGATGCGCACGTTCGCAATCTGGCCGTGGGGTGAAAGCGCCGCCAGTTCGGAATGGTCCGCCTGAATCGCCCTTAGAATCTGAGGACGCACAGCGTCAATTCGCCGTGCAAGCAGCGCATCCATCGTCGCTCGACTCGCGGAACTCAGCCGGTCCAGCAACGGCGCGGCCTTCTCCGGCTGCTCCCACAGCCAGTCACGTAGCGCCTCATGGGCAACGGGCAGGTCCGCCAACGGGAAAAACTGTTCGAGATGAGCGTATACAAACACCGACGCCCCGTAATCGTGGGCGGGGAATGGGGTGGTGCGTCCATCCGGAAATTCCTCTTCGCTCGTCGCGAGGAAGCGCGAGACGCGCGCCAGATCATCGTACGCGCCCATCAGAACGAGCGTCCGGATGTGCGACGCGTAGTCGGGCTCGCGCGCGGCCAACAGGGAAAGTCCTCCGGCAAAGCTGACTCCGATCACGGTCACGCGGCCGTCGCCCAGTCGACGGTCGAACCATTTGGCCGATTCGCCGATCGTTGCGATCGAAGCGCTGTCGACGTGGTAGTCGGTGAGCGCGCTCACCTGGGGGGTTAGCACGGCGAAACCACTCTCGGAGGCTGCCCGGGCAAAGTTCGTCAGCCGGGGCTCGTCGCTTCCCAGGTGGTGGATGCCGTGCACCACAACGAGTCCGGGAGGATGCGCGATACTCGCGGGCCAGTACAGCCGTCCCCTCACCGGACCATCCGCAGTGGGGAAAGTGACGTCCTCTATGCGAACGGGATAGGTTTCGTAGCGCAGCAGCGGGCCGTCAGCCTGCGGGTCGATGAAGTGCTCCAGCAGCGCGTAACTGCGCAGGTCGTATCGAAGGCGATTGAGCCCGAGCCCCAAGAGAACCAGGATGAGAAGCCAGACCGGCCAGTATTGGCGACGCCTTCCAATACGCATCGAACGCGGCGATAGTGCAGGCTGTGCGTCGGGCTGAGCCACACCAAAACTCATTGAAGTCGGCGCAGTTTATCACTGCGCCATCAGTTTGAGGAAATGCTGGTGAACGGCGGGATCGTCGGTCAGTTCCGGGTGAAACGTGGACGCCAGAATTCGGCCTTGCTGCACGAGCACCGGGTGGCTGGCATCCTCCGCCAGGACTTCGATTCCCTTCCCGACCGATTCGATAATCGGCGCGCGGATGAAGACCATTTCAAGAGGCGCCTTGCGGAGGTTTGTCCGGCCCATGTGGACATCACTCGCAAGCTGCCGACCGTAGGCATTGCGCAGGACCGAAATGTCGAGCAACCCGAGCGAGGCTTGTCTCGGGCCATGAACCTCCCGCGCAAGCAGGATCGCTCCCGCGCATGTGCCGAAGAACGCCCCGCCGTTCGCAGCGAACTGCTTCAGCGCGTCAAACAGGCCTTCCTCGGTCAGCACCTTCAAGTGTGTGCTGCTCTCGCCACCCGGAAGGATAATGCCGTTCAGTCCAGCGAGATCACCGGGTAGCCGCACATAGACGTGCTCGACGCCCAGGCGGTCGAGCACCTTCGCGTGTGCCTCGTAGTCGCCTTGAATGGCAAGTATCCCGACCTTCATTGACACACTCGGATTGTCACCAACCGCGGGTTTGCAGCAGGTCCTTCTCGTCGAGTTGGCGGACGTCCAGTCCCTTCATGGCTTCGCCCAGCTCTTCGGAAGCTTCGAGGACAATCTTCGGGTCCTTGTAGTGCGTAGTCGCCTTGACGATGGCGCGGGCGCGCTCGGCCGGATCGCTCGACTTGAAAATCCCCGAGCCGACGAAAACCGCTTCGGCGCCGAGCTGCATCACGAGCGCCGCATCGGCAGGCGTGGCGATGCCGCCGGCCGAAAAATTCGGCACGGGCAGCTTCCCGTTCTTGGCGATCCACGCGACCAGCTCGAAAGGCGCGCCGAGTTCTTTGGCTTCGTGGACAAGCTCCTCTTCGCCGAGCGTCGTCAGCTTCTTCATCTGCCCGACAATTGCGCGCATATGACGCACGGCCTCGACGATGTTGCCGGAGCCTGCCTCGCCCTTCGTGCGGATCATCGCGGCGCCTTCCGCGATCCGCCGCAGCGCCTCGCCCAGGTTTCGCGCGCCGCACACAAACGGCACCTTGAACCCGTGCTTCCAAACATGGTGCTCTTCGTCGGCGGGCGTGAGGACTTCGCTTTCGTCAATGTAGTCCACTTCGAGCGCTTCGAGCACCTGCGCCTCAGCAAAATGCCCGATGCGGACTTTCGCCATCACCGGAATCGATACGGACGCCATGATCTCGCGAATCACGCGCGGAGCGGCCATGCGCGCCACTCCCCCCTCCTTGCGAATGTCCGATGGCACGCGTTCGAGCGCCATCACGGCGCACGCGCCAGCTTCCTCCGCGATCTTGGCCTGCGCGGCCGTCGTGACGTCCATGATTACGCCGCCCTTGAGCATCTCGGCCAGCCCCACCTTCACGCGCCAGAGATTGTTGTTCATCAGATCCATGATTCGTTCTCCTTTGCCCTGAGGCCGGCGATAGCAGACCGAAGGGTTGCGATGTTGGACTCTCTAAGCGTCCGACTTTCTCGTTGCATCAGGCGTGGCAAAGCTTGCACGAAAGCGCACCGGATCGACCACGACGAAGTGTCCCCGCCCCCGTGCCAGCAGCGTGCCGGAGGCGTCGCGAATCTCGCCTTCGCGGTAGAGACTGCGCCCGTCCCTCTCAACTTCCCAACCTTCGACGACCAGGTCCTCGTCAACCGGCACCGGCCTCCGGTATTCGACCGTCAGCTCCGCGGTGACTGCATGATCCGCGCTGAACCGGCTCACCTTGGCCATCACTTCGTCGAGGAGCGTCGCGACGATGCCGCCGTGAACGAAGCCCGCGCCGCCCTGATACTCAGGGCCCAGCCGGAATGCCCCGCGGATGCGCCGGGACACATCGTCCTGCTCGAACGTAAGCTGCATGCCGCGCGGGTTCGCGCCGCCGCAGCCGAAACAATGGTTCGTCGCATTGGGTTTGAGCAGCATCTATGGCCGGATCATCACACGAGCGCCACGCGGGCGGGCAATTCGCTCCTCGCACCGCGCTCGCGCCTGCGGAGCTCACTCTTCAGTAGCGCGCAGAATGTTTCGATGCCGCGCGCGATCTGCTTTTCATCCACGGCGGAAAAGCCGAGCCGCAGCGTGTTCGGTTGCGGGTGCTGCGAATAGAAGTACCGGCCGGGCAGGAACAGTATTCCGCGCTCGCGGGCATGAATCAACAACTCGCCTGCATCGAAACCGGCCGGCAAAGTAACCCACAGACTCATGCCGCCGTCGGGACGCGTCCACGACGTATCCTCGGGCATGTGCTTTTCGAGCGCTTCCTCCATTGCTTCGAGGCGGCTCCGATAAACCTTCTTCATCTTCGCGAGATGTCGCGTGAAATAGCCGCGGTGCATGAACTCCGCCATGGTCGCCTGCGAAAGCTGGTCCGTGTGCAAGTCCGTCGATTGCTTCACAAGACGCAGCCGCTCGATCGCACTCTCGGGACCGATGCACCAACCGACGCGCAGCCCCGGAAACGCAGTCTTCGAGAAACTGTCGACGTGGATTACATTGCCCGCGGTATCGAGCGCCTTCAGCGACGGGATTGGATTGCCGCGCAGCCGCAACCGCGCGTAGATCCCGTCTTCGACCACCGGCACCTGAAAGCGCGCGGAGAGTTCCAGTAGACGCCGGCGGCTTGCAACCGACAGTGCCGTTCCAGTCGGATTGTGGAAGTCGGGCGTCATCAGGATGAACTTCACGCGGTTTTGCATCAGCACTGTTTCGAGCGCGTCCACGTCCAGGCCGACGTGCCCCGTGCGGGTCACATCGGGTTCCACGCCGACGGCGAGCGGACGAACCCGCGCCCCGGCTAGAATGGCGATCGCGCCGGGATAGCCCGGGTTTTCGAGCGCGACCGAATCTCCCGGTCGGAGAAACGCCTTGCAGACCAGGTCGATTGCCTGCTGGCAGCCGTCCGTGATCAGCAGTTGCTCGCTCCGAACGTTCATCCCTTCGCTGCGAAACAGGTCGATCAACTCCCGTTTCAAGGGCTCGTAACCGTCGGTCGAACCGAGCTGTAGAATGCGGCGCCCTTCGTGCCCCAAGACCGCATTCGAGCAGCGGCGGAACTCTTCGAGGGGAAAAGACTCGTCTGGAGGCCGGGCAATCGTAAACGCTGTGGCGCCTGGCGGAACATTCGGCATCATCCGGCTCAGGCTCTCTTCGCCGCGGTCGTCGGCAAAGAGGGCCTCCCAGCGCATGCCGCCCCCGTTGCCGTTCGAACGCGGTAGCGGTGAGAATTGCTTTGCGGGTGCTCCGCAAATGAACGTCCCGCGGCCAACATGCCCCTGGATCAGACCTTCGGATTCCAGTTCGGCATACGCATTCGCCACAGTCGTCCGGTGCACGCCGAGTTGTCCTGCCAGTTCGCGGCTCGCGGGGATTCGATCACCCGAACGCAGTTCGCCTGAGTGGACTAGTGCGCGTAACTGATCCCGCAGCTGGACGTAAAGCGGGATATGGCTTTCCGGTTGTAAATGCAGAGGCAACATTGGCTCTGTCCCTCAGGCCAATATAGGGTATCCCAGAAGGCAGTAAAGAGCCAATTTGGACCTCGGGGTCTCGATGAAGGAACCTCGCGAGAAAGGGGCTGCTATTCGCCGAAGAGCTTCGACTGTGCCTCAAGAACCGCTCGTATCCCGCGGGTCGTCCTCGGCGACCGCCGCGCGACGCCCACCACCCCCAGCACCTTTACCTCGGCCAAAGCCGACCGCGGGATGAACATCCTCAGCGCATTGCCGTGCAGATCGGGGGGCGTCAATTGCACCCCTGTGTCGAGCAGGTCGAGGAGGTTGTTCGCGACGATTCCTTCCATCACGTCGTCGTCGCGGAATCGCAGGCGGACCCACAGCCCGTCCAACTTCGGCCGGCTGAGGAAGGTCTTCCGTTCGGGCTCGAATGGGTCCTTGAACTCGCGCACGAAATAGACGCTTTTCACGTCCGTCAACGGGATCGCCTGATGCTCTCCATCAAGCGTCAGCAGGTCGATGCCTTCCGTCCGGCCGAGCGCCGCCGGGTTCAGATATCCCTTCACCGAAGTCCGGTCGATCAGGAGAACGACCACCTTCTTGTGCGTCGAGGCTGTTGCGCGGTTCTTCACACCGTAAAGGCCTTTTCCGCAGGCAGGTTATTGCTATGTTCCCTCAGGTTATGTTATCTTGATGGCGGTTTTTGTCAACTTATTGGTGCTTAAAGGGTTAGCACCGGAGTTTCCGCCGATTGACCAGTAAAGGACAGATCCTACGATCGGCCTCCATTATAGCCTTTGTTACCGTTATCAGCCGCATTTGCGGATATTTACGCGATCAGCGAGTGGCCCTCCTCCTGGGCACCTCGCCCGCGGCCGACTCCTTCATCCTTGCGTTTCGCATTCCCAGCCTGATACGCCGCATGGCCGGGGAGGGATCCCTGGGCGCATCGGTCATTCCCGTCTTTACCGGGTACCTTCGGAACCGCTCGCGAGAGGAGGCCTGGGCGTTCGCCCAGAAGGTCTTCTGGGACATGGCCGTAGCCCTCTTGGTGATCGTCTTGCTGGCGGTCGTGTTTTCAAGACAGGTAATCTACATATACACGGTTTTCGCCGGCCGGCAGACGCACTGGGATCTCGCCGTCTTTCTGAACCGAATCATTTTCCCAGCCGTCCTGTTCATCGGCCTCGCCGCGGTAGCGGCGGCTATCCTGAACAGCTTTCATGTGTTTGGATTGCCGGCGGCAACGCCGATCTTTTTCAACCTCGTCTTCATCGCGTTTTCCCTGGGAATCGTGTACCGGCCAATCTTGCGCTGGACTCCGGCGGCATTCCGCACACCGGCCGTCGCGTTGGCCATCGGGATTCTGGTCGGCGGTGCCGTCCAGTTGGCCATCCAGCTTCCCGCGCTTGTTCGGCGCGGCATGAGCCTTGTTCCGGAACTATCCATTTCCGATCCTGGCGTCCGCCAAGTCGGCCGTCTGGTGGCGCCTGCGTTCTTCGGAATGGGGGTCTATCAGATCAATCTTTTCGTGGACACTATCTTTGCCACGTCGTCCCGGATGCCCTCGGGCAGTATCACGTCGCTCTACGTGGCCGATCGTTTGATGCAGCTCGTCCTCGGCAGCTACGCGATCGCCATGTCAACGGCGATTCTGCCCGCGATGTCGCATCAAATCGCGGCTGGAAAATGGGACGAGATGAAGCTGACGTTCGGTTTCTCTTTGCGGATCGTTTCGTTCATTACGATTCCCGCAGCTGTGGGACTCGTCCTGCTGCGCCGCCCGATCGTGCAGGTGCTGTTCCAGCACGGCCAGTTCGTCGCCGAGTCCACGTCGCTGACGGCTCACGCGCTTTTCTTCTACTCGCTCGGCTTACCGGCGTATGCCGCGATCAAGCTCATCACGCCGATGTACTACTCGACGCAGGATACCTGGACGCCGGCGCGCATCGGCGCCTGGGCGCTGGGCATGAACATCGTTCTCAACGCCCTTTTCCTGCTGTTCTTTTACCGCTCGCTTTCGAACGGGAGTCCGGCGCTCGCGAGTTCGCTCGCGGCATATTTCAACTTCGGCGCGCTGTTCTTTTTCTTCCGCAAGCGTTATGGTCAGCTCGGCGCGCGCGGGTTGGTTGCCTCGCTCGCAAAGATCGCCGTCTGCGCTGTGGCGATGGCGGGGGTGTCGTACGAGGGGCTGCGGATGTCGAATTTTTCGCCGGAGCGCCCGCTGCTGGCACAAGCGGGACTTCTCGCGGTCGTGATTCTTGCTTCGACCGCGGCATATTTTGGTCTGGCATGGTTTCTGCGGTGTAGGGAGCTCCCGGAATTCTTGCTTCTTCTGCGGCGCGCCGAGCCAGGCACGGCTCCTCTCGCTGCAGGCGAAGTTTAGACCGTGGAGCCGAGACAGTGACATGGAAGCGCAAATTCGTACATTCCTGAATTGCTTGCGGGTCGAGAAGGGCCTTTCGGACAATACGATCCAGGCCTATCGCCGCGATATCCAGAAGTTTGCGGTGTTCGCAACGGGCCGCAGTTTGGGAGTCAAAAACATTCAGCGCAGCGACGTGGTCGATTTCCTTGGCTCGCTGTACCGCAAGGGCCTCGACAGCCGCTCGGTGGCGCGGCATCTGGTCACGATACGAAATTTCTTTCGCTTCGCGCTAATGGAAGGCTATATCGAAGACGATCCCGCGGCCACGATCGAATCACCGAGGTTCCGCAAGAGCCTACCCGAGTTTCTCAGCTTGGCAGAGGTGGATTGCCTGCTTCAGCAGCCGGATACGAGCGCTCCCGTTGGATTGCGCGACAGGGCGCTGATCGAACTCATGTACTCGGCCGGTTTGCGGGTTTCCGAGCTCTGCGGGCTGCGGGTCGAAGACATGCAGATCGATGCCGGGTGCTTGCGGTGCGTCGGCAAAGGCGATAAGGAACGGCTGGTCCCAGTGGGCAAGCAGGCGTTGGCCGTCGTCGAGCGTTATCTGCGCACGGCGAGGCCGACGCTTCTGCAGGAGGGCTCCTCTCCCCATCTTTTCTTGAACCAGCGGGGCCATAAGCTCAGCCGCATCACGTTCTGGAAATTGCTCGCGGCGTACGGCCGCAAGGCGGGACTCCGTAAGGCGCTGACGCCGCACATGCTGCGCCATAGCTTCGCGACGCATCTGCTCGACCGCGGCGCCGATCTTCGCTCCGTTCAGATGATGCTGGGTCATTCGGATATTTCCACGACGCAGATCTACACGCACGTCGTCGAGGAGCGGCTCAAGCAAGTTTACAAAGCACACCATCCGCGCGCCTAGGCGCGTTTACGGCCGTGCAAGGAGGCGCAACAACCTCATGCCTGATTACATGTTTTTGCTGGAAAGTAGGCTCTCGCCGGAGCAGCGCGCCGCGCTCGAGCGCGTGCAGGAGCTTTCCCGGTCGCAGGAACTGAACGTGTACCTCACGGGAGGCGCTGTCCGCGACCTCATCTCGGGCCAGCCGATTCGCGACCTGGATTTCACGGTTGAAGGCAATCCCGTCCGCATGGTGAGGGAACTGGAAAAGGGTGGCGCGCGGGTCACCTGGGAGAGCGAACGGCTGCGCCGCTACGAACTGGTCTTTGCAGGCGAAGCGGACGGATCGATCTCCGCCGCGCGCGACGACGTCTACGACCGGCCCGGCGCCAAACCCGAGTACCGGTTCGCGGGCATCATGGAAGATTTGCGGCGGCGCGATTTTTCGATCAACGCGATCGCGATTTCGCTCAACCTGCAGTCGCGCGGATTGCTGCTCGATCCTACCAACGGTTTGGCTGACCTCGAAAGGCAGGAGGTCCGGGCGCTTTCGATTCACGCGTTCACGAACCAGCCGGTGCGTCTCATGCGCATTCTTCGCTATTGCGCTCGAATGGGCTTCAAGATGGAGTCGCGAACGCAGGAGTGGTTCGACCTGGCGATGGAACGCGGCCTGAACGCCAACATCGAGGGCGCCGACGCCGGCCAGGAACTGCGCTCCCTTGCCCGAGAGGACAATCCCTCGGCCACACTCAAGCAGTGGGAGGCGCACGGCCTGCTCGTGGCCATTCACCCGAACTTGCAGCGCCGCAAGCCCGACTACGACAAGCTGAACAAACTCGCGCGCGTGCGAGCCAATTACCAGGCAGCAGGCTTGCGGCCGCGGCTCAATGTCGCCGTAACGGCCTACACTCTGGGCCGCCTGAAAGCCCGCGAGATTGCGGCAGCCCTGCGGCACACGGAGTTCCGCTCCGCGGAAGTGGACGCCATCGAGCAGCTCGTTCCGGAAGCGCAGAAGGTCGTCAAGATGCTTCGGAACCGCAAGACGGACTCACCCAAGGACGCTTATTTCTATCTTGCTTCCCTGCCCTCTGAGATGCTCGCTTTCATCGAAGTGGAACTTCCCCACCCGCGCGCCCTTTCGAAAATCCGGAACTACCTGCAAAAGTGGCGCCCGATGCGGCTGGCCCTCCCTGCGGCGGAGCTCGACGCCATCGGTGTTCCGCGCGGCCCGAAATTCGACAAGATACTCGAACAACTTTTTGAACTGCAGCTCCGCGGAAAGGCGCGGTCTCCCGAAGATCGTGCCAAGGCCCTGCGCCAACTCGCCGGCATCAAAGAGGAGCCGAAGAAGAAGCCGGAGAAGGAAAAGAAGAAGCGGAAGGGCAGCGAAACCGGCGCAGCTCCGGAGAAGGCTGCTGAAGTGAAAACCGGCGAGAAGACCGCGCACAAGGCGGCGCCAGCGCCGGGAAAAACTGCGCAGGGTGCAGCGAAGTCGGCGGAGCCGGTTGCTTCCACGACTGAAGCGGGCGCGCGGTTGAAACATGAGCGCGCGGCGCATCATGCTGCGCATCCTCCGGCCAAGGAGCGTCCGGCAAAGAAGTCACGCGGACAATAATTGCCCCTCGGCGCGCGTCCGCCTTATTCAGGGTTGTCGCTCTCATGGTCCTGAACCACCAGCGTCGCGTTCGCGTTGCGATTGCCGACCTCGAAAGGTTTCTCGGCCGCGCGCGCCGGGTTCTTCGGTTGCCTGTCGGATCGCTTACGGTTTGCCTTGTGACGAACGTCGAAATCGCTCGATGGAACCGCGCGTACCGCGGAAAACGAGGCGCGACCGACGTTCTCTCGTTTCCCGTCGAGGCCACGCAAGGGAATCGCCGGAAGGGCTGGAGCTTGAGCCCGCGTCGCCGAAGGCCCTCTTCCCCGGCTTCTTCTTATCTGGGCGACATCGCCATCGCTCCCGCTGTCGCCATGCGCAACGCTCGCCGCTTCGGTCGCACCTTCAACGATGAGATGCGCATTTTGGTCCTTCATGGCATTCTTCACCTGATGGGCTACGACCACGAGACCGATACCGGTCAAATGGACCGCCGCGAGGCACGCCTTCGCCGGTTGCTCGGACTGGCCTGATCCATGCCGATTGTCCTTTACACAATAGGCGTACTCGCGCTGACGGGGGGGCTTGTCGTCGTCTCCTATCTCGACCGCGTCTACCGCGATATGGGCCGCGTCACAACCGGGCGTACTCGCGAGCATCTCGATACATTCGAATCGGAAATCGAGCCGCTCTTCAAGATGGAGCGGAGCCGCGCTGCGCTCGCTTTCAGTTTGCTGGCGCGCCTCTGGCTTGTGCTTGTCGCCGCGATCACGGCGCTGGCCGTCAATTCGATTGTGCCGGGAAGGTGGGAGTTCGTCACGGAAGTCGTGATTTTCCTCGGAGCGGAAGTTGTCATCGCGATGCAGTTCGTTCCCCTTCTACTGCTCGCCGGCATTCGTGGAAACTGGATTTCTCCACTCGTGCCGGTGGTGCGGCTGTTTCTCTGGATCATTTGGCCGATTCACGCGGTTCTCAGCGCGATGGTCTCGGTCCTCCGGTTGTCCGAGGAAGAACCGAGCGCGCCGGCTGCGGAGCAACAGGCAATCGAGGCTTTCGTCGACGCCGCGACGGAAGAAGGAATCATCGAACAGGACGATGCGCGCTTGATCGAGCAGGTCGTCGAGTTCGGGGACAAGCGTGTGCGCGACGTAATGACGCCCCGGCCCGACGTCGTGGCGATCCCGGCCGGCGCCACGCTCGAAGAGCTTCGTGACCGCATCGTCGAAACCAAGTTCTCGCGCCTCCCTGTTTACGAAAAATCGCTCGATGAGATCATCGGCATCGTCGTCGCGCGGGATATCCTCGAAGTCAGCGAGCGCGACGCTCCCCGGCGCACGGTTCGCGAACTGATGCGTCCCGCGCTGTTGGTTCCCGAGACGAAATTTGGCTCCGAATTGCTGAAAGACATGCAGCGCAAGAACCAGAAAATGGCGATCGTGATCGATGAATACGGCCTGGTGGCGGGCGTGGTGACGGTCGAAGACCTCGTCGAGGAGATCGTCGGCGAAATCGGAGAAGAAGACCGTCGCCCCGCGCCCGACGTGGTCCGCGAGGCCAGCGGCGCCATGATTCTTCGCGGCAGCGTGCCCGTGGACAAAATTGGAGAGCTTTTCGGCGTCGAGCTAGATTCCGTCGCGGAGCGCGCGAATGCGACAACGATCGCGGGTTTGCTCAACGGCATTGCCGGCCACGTTCCCCGCACCGGCGAAATCGTCGAATTCGAAGGCTTGCGATTCGAGGTGCTCGAGGCCAATCAACGCAAGGTTCTGCGCGTCCGCGCCCGCCGCGCGGCCGCCGGCGCCGCATCTTCGGCTCGCACGGTCTAGCGCGGCTTGATGTCAGGCGCTCCCGCGCAACAGCGCGACTTGCTCGCGCAACTCCCTCAGCTCTTTCTGGAGCTCCGGCAATCGGTTGAAAACCGCCACCGATTTGCGCCACTCGCGGTTCTCCATCGCCGGGTAACCCGAATAGATCGCGCCCGCCGGAATATCCGTCGGTACGCCGCTCTGCGCGCTCACCACCGCGCCATCGCCTACGGTCAAATGCCCCGCGCATCCGACCTGCCCCGCGAGGATGACTTTGTTGCCGATGTTCGTCGTCCCCGCGAGGCCGACCTGTCCGCAGAGCAGCGTATCCTCGCCCACCTTGCACGCGTGCCCGACCTGCACGAGGTTGTCGATCTTCGTCCCGCGCCCGATGTGCGTCTCGCCGACGGTCGCGCGGTCGACCGCACTCAACGCCTGAATTTCCACATCGTCCTCGATCACGGTGATTCCCGATTGACGCATCTTGTACCAGTGGCCGTTCGATTCGCGGGCAAAACCGAAGCCGTCGCTGCCGACCACCACTCCGTTCTGTAGCAGCACGCGATTCCCGATCCGGCATCCCTCGCGCACGCTCGCATGCGAATGCGCGAAAAAGTGGTCGCCGATCCGCACGCCGCGATAGATCGTGACGAAGCTGTGCAGCACCGCGTGATTGCCGATCTCGACGTCTTCATCCACGAAGCAATAGGGCCCGATGTGCGCGCCCACTCCGATCTTCGCGGAGTCCGCGATCACCGCGGTCGGATGCACGCTCGGCGCATACTGCGGCGCGGGATGAAACAGTTCGATCGCCCGCGCGAAATCGAGATACGGATTCGCCGAGCGCAGCGCCGCAATGCGCGGACGCGGGTCTTCGCGCGCGATCAGTACCGCCGACGCGCGCGTCGTCTCGAGCGCCGGCCGATACTTGCGGTTCGTGAGAAAGGTCAGATCGCCCGCCTGCGCCTCCTCGATCCCCGCCACACCCGTAATCTCAATGTTCGCGTCGCCTTCGACGCTACACCTCAGCTTTTCGGCAATCTCCACCAGCTTCATTGTTGTCTCCTCGAAATTCGGCACAGCGTCGGCGTGCCCGGCGAAAGTGAAAGTTAACAGTTGAACCTTGAAAGTTCAAAGGAAACAGCGCGTCGGATCAATTTCCTGCCTGTCCCCTAAAGATCGCATCAGGCGAAAGGCCGGGAGATCTTCGCGTGCACGGAGCCGAACAAGAATTCATGTTGACACGGCGTGAATCGTTTGCTAAAGCCTCGCGGAATATCCCGGGCCCAGCAGAAAAACCGATCTCCAAGAGGGGGGAGCATGAGATCAAGGTTAACCCTGGGGCTTTGCGTTTTCCTTTATGCGGCAGCCGTTTGGGCCCAAGCAATTTCCACATCACAGATCAGAGGCACCATTCAGGACGCGAGCGGCGCGGCTGTCGCCAGCGCACAGGTCAAAGCGACGCAGACGGACACGGGCGCAACCCGCACCGTGACCAGCGGAGTCGACGGAAGCTACGCGCTGCCCGCGCTGCCGGTGGGCCCGTACCAGCTCGAGGTCACGAAGGCAGGTTTCACCAAGTACGTACAGACCGGAATCGTCCTGCAAGTAGGCGTCAATCCGACCATAGACATCAGTCTGAAGGTCGGAGCGGTGACCCAAGAGGTCCAGGTGAATGCGGAAGCGGCGATGGTGGAAACGCAGAACAGCGGCGTCGGGCAGGTGATTTCTCCCGTGCAGGTCCAGGACTTGCCGCTCAACGGACGCCAGCTCACCGATCTGTTGTATCTCTCCGGCGGCGTAGCACAGGGCAGAACTTTCCGGGCATCCTATCCCTCAGTAACATCGCCCTCGATCGCAGGCGGCGCGCAGGGCAGCGTGGCCTATTGGCTGGATGGAGGGACGCATAACGATCCGCTGAGCAACCAAAATCTTCCGCTCCCCTTCCCGGACACGGTGGAGGAGTTCAAGGTCGAGACGAGTTCTTTGCCCGCCCAATATGGCACGCACCCTTCAGGCACGGTCAACGTGGTCACGAAATCGGGCACGAACGCATTTCACGGCGATGCCTTTGAGTTCGCACGGAACTATATCTTCGACTCCAAGAATACCGGTTTCGCTGCCGCAGTTCCCGCTCCTGGCATTCCCTCTGCGGCGTTCCGGGATCCCCTGAAGCGCAACCAGTTTGGCGGCACGCTCGGGGGACCGATTCAGAAGGACAAGCTCTTTTTCTTTGCCGGCTGGCAGGAAACCATCCAACGATCCAGCTATCCGGCGACGCCCGTGACCCTCCCAACGGCTGCAATGCTGGCCGGCGATTTCACCCAATACAACACTGTCTGCGATCACGGACTACTCGCCCTCGGGGCGCCGGGATCACCCTACGTTGGCGACAAAACCAACCCCGCGAACTTCAGCCCCATCATTATGACGCTGGAGAAACATCTGCCAGTGCCAACGAATCCATGCGGCACGTATAACTTCCCAAATCCAGCCAATTACACCGAAAATCAAGGTCTGGCCAGGATCGACTATCACGCGGGCAATCGGAACACAATCTTTGCACGCTACTTCATCACGAATTTGTTGGCGCCGCCGGGCAATCCCAACCTGCCGGCGAGCCAGGGCGGCCTTCTGATCGCGGCCATCGATGGCCAATTCGACCGCGTCCAGAGCCTCACTCTCGGCGACACGTATCTGTTCGGCTCAACCACAGTCAACAGTGTCCGAGTGACTGGCAATCGAAGCTACAACCTAACGGTTCAGAACTCGACCCTCAATCTTCCAGGTCTATTTGCGGAGGCGGGCGTGCCGGCAAACCAGATCGGCAATATCTACCAATTGGGCACTGCCAGCGCTCCCCGGTTTCCGACGTATATGCCCAACTTCCAAACGGGTGCCGGGCTTTTCGGTTTGTTCAACTCGACCCCATCGGTCCAGCCGTATGACACGCTCGAGTTTTCCGACGATCTGTCGCTGACGCGCGGCGCCCACCAACTCTCGTTCGGCATGGACTTCATCAACCTGAGGGCCTTCGCCACCAACTATCTGCTGAACCAGGGCTCGTTCACGTTTGACGGCTCGCGCACTTCAAGCGGGCCGCCGGGCTCGCAGGTGTCCCTCTCCGACTATCTGCTGGGCTGGACAAACAACGCTGCCGGCTTCTCGCAGGACGCTCCGATCCCTTCCCTCCAGCACCAGAATCTCTTTTCGCTTTACGCGCAGGATGCTTGGAAAATCACACGGCGCGTGACGGTCACAGCCGGGCTTCGGTGGGACCCGTTTTTCGGGCACACGGATCCGAAAGGCCACGTTGTCAGCATCTCCCTCCCCGACCTGTTTGCGAACGTCCACAGTACGGTGTTTCCGACGGCCCCGGCCGGCTACCTTTTTAGCGGCGATCCAGGCGGGCCGAGCGGCAACAAGTTGTCGAAGAACGCGTTGGACAAATGGAGCCCGCGCATCGGAATCGCTTGGGATCCGATGGGCGACGGCCGGATGTCAATTCGCGCAGGGTTCGGCATATTCTATGACTTCCCGAATTTCTCCTATGACCAGTTCGGATTCGAAGAGCCTTACGGCGGCGCTGTGAATAACCCCGCCTACGGTTGCACGACGAACTGTATTAGCGATCCATGGGGAACACTCCCGGGAGCGCCGAATCCTTTCAAGTTCACGGACCAACATGGTGTCACGCACACTGGCGCGGACGGAGATCCTTTCCCGCAATTTGTCGGGACGGGCCCCAAGAATGCCGCGTACATTCCGGGCGCCTTGGTGTTTAGCTATCCCCAAGACGTGAAGCCAACCTACGTCATGCAATACAACCTCAGCATCGAGAAACAGGTTGGCAGGAGCTGGCTGCTCTCCGCAACCTACCTGGGGAATCAGCAGCGTCACCTCTGGGGAAACAACGAAGCCAATCCGGGAATGCAGGGACCGGCAGGATCGTGCGGTTATCCGCTTCCTTCCGGAGCCGTCTGCGCGGCCGGGCCATGTCCTGGATTCCTTCCTCCGTTCGTGTGTTCCACCTTCCCGTCTCCCGTCCCCGGCGACCCCGGCTTCTTCACCTTGAACGAGAACCGCCTGTTCAAGCAATTCAGCAATGTGGTTGGTGGAGTGGACTTGCAAGGGGGATCGCTGTACGGCGAAACGCTTCTCTTAGAGGAGGGAGGAACGGGAAATTACAATGGCCTCCTTCTTTCTGCCCAGCACCGCTTCGCCAACCACTTCACGTCGACCACCAATTACACCTGGTCCCACTGCATCTCGGACAACTACACGACCACGCTTGGCTTCTTCCTTGCGGCGGAAGCCGTGCCGTACGACCGGCATGCGGACCGCGGCAACTGCCCGAACGCCGACACGCACAACGTGTTTAACCAGTCGCTCGTGGCGGAGACTCCCAAGTTTTCGAACCATACAGAGCAGATCATCGCGGGCAACTGGAGATTTTCCGTCTCTGCTGTCGTGCAATCCGGCACGGACTTGTCCTCTCCGATCAACATCCTCGATTATTCGGGAAGTGGCAATGGGTTGACGCAGCGCCCCAACCTGGTGGGCGACCCGTATTGTCACCCGAAGGGGCGAACATGTTGGCTCAACCCCGCTTCGTTTGCTGCTCCGGCGCCCTATACGTTCGGCAATCTGGGGAATAACAGCCTTTTTGGCCCTGGGTCGATCATCGTCAACACGGCCCTGGAAAGAATCTTCCATATCCGCGAAAGCCAGCAAGTGTTGTTCCGCTGGGAGGTTTTCAATCTCCCGAATCACGCGAATCTGTACCCGCCGCAAGGGGGAGTGATTTTGCCCACTTTCGGCCAGCCCACGCCGGGCTCGACCACGGGCTTGGGCGCTCTGGCTCAGACGACCAACGATCCGCGCGTCATGCAGTTCGCACTGAAATATATGTTCTAGCCGAACTGGGCTGGACAACGCGGGATAGCCGAAGAAAAGCGCGGCAGCCTACGATTTGCCGAGGGACTGTCGCGCGATCTTCGAGTCTTGTGGCAGTTCCGTCTAGCCGGCCTTTATCGCTTGTGCGTCTGCGCGTAGTCGATGGCGAATTGCTTGAGCGCCGGACTCATCATGCCCAGCGCAGTCGCTTCCTTCGCGGCGCGTTCGACGTCCCAATGATCGACCACCAGCCGCTTGATAAACCACATCGTGGCCGCGCGGCCGCCCCCCGCACAGTGAATGAACGCCGGCTCGCTGCCCTTCGCGGTGATCGCGTCCAGAAACTTGTCGGCCGCCGCGGGATCGGGTGCGGCGGCGTTGAAGGGGACATGGTAGTAGCGAATATCGGCGGCCTTCGCGGCAGCGGCCTCCGCCTCGACGTCCGCGCCTGGCTCGCTGTCCTGCCGCAGATTGATGATCGACGCGAAGCCCATCTTCTTGATTTCGGGAACCGCCTCGGCTTTGATCGCGCCCGCGCAGGCGACCGTGGTCTCGATGCGATGGAAGTTGGTGATGCCCTCGACCGTTTGTGTGGTTACCTCTTGCGCCCGGGCCGTTGGCGCTGCCATCCACGCGGCTGCAATCAACCCCGCCCCCGTTAGAAAACTCATCACGAGATGTGATTTCATTGTCGTCCTCCTCCGATACCATTCCATGCTATTGCTTGCCAAGTAGCTGTCGCGCGATCACCATGCGCTGAATTTCGCTGGTACCTTCGCCGATGGTGCAGAGCTTGACGTCGCGGTAATACTTTTCCGCGGGATAATCTTTGGTGAAGCCGTAGCCGCCGTGAATCTGCACGGCCTCATTCGCCACGCGCACGGCCACTTCCCCGGCGTACAGTTTCGCCATGCTCGACTCGCGCGTGATTCGCGCCCCGGAATCGCCCGCCGCGATGGCCTTGTCGGCGAGCCACGCGGCACGATACGTCAGCAGGCGCGCGGCGTCGATCTGCGTGGCCATGTCCGCCAGCTTGAATTGAATCGCCTGAAACTCCGCGATCGCCTTGCCGAACTGTTTCCTCTGCTTCGCGTATCGCACGGAGCATTCGTACGCTCCTTGTGCCATGCCCAGGCCCAGAGCCGCAATCGAAATTCGCCCGCCGTCGAGGATCTGCAAGCTGTTGATGAAGCCCTCGCCCTCCCGGCCCAGCAGGTTCTCCGCCGGCACGTGGCAATCCGTAAAGACGACCTCGCTCGTGTCGCTCGCGCGCAGCCCGAGCTTGCTTTCCTTCTTGCCCGGCCGAAATCCCGCAGTTCCCTTCTCCACGACGAAGGCGGACACGCCCCGATGTTCCTTCGCAGCGTCCGTCGTCGCTAGGACCACGCAAACGTCGGCGTAGTGGCCGTTGGTGATAAATGTCTTCGAGCCGTTGATCAGCCAGCCGCCGTCCTTCCTGGTGGCCGCGGTGCGCGGGCGGGCCGCATCCGAACCCGCTTCCGGTTCGGTGAGCGCCCAGCAGCCGAGCTTCTTGCCCTGCGCCAGCGGCACCACGTATTTTTTCTTCTGCTCTTCGGTGCCGAACTTGTAGATGTGGTTCGTACAAAGAGAATTATGGGACGCCACGATGATTCCCACCGAGCCGTCCACGCGCGAAAGCTCCTCGATGATGATCGCGTATTCGACATACCCCATCCCCGCGCCGCCGTATTTCTCCGGGAAGATCGCGCCGAGCAAGCCCATCTCCGCGAGTTTGGGAATGATTTCGGAGGGAAACTTCGAGGCCTCGTCCCACTCCATCACATGCGGCGCGATTTCGCCTTCGGCAAATTCGCGCACGGTTCGGCGAAGCTGCTGCTGTTCGTCGGTGAGCGAAAACTCCACGTTACGGTTATACCACGCTGGTTTCACGCGTGGCGCCGGCGTTCGGTTTGCGGAGGCGCGCGGTGTACCCCCGTAACCGTGTCGATTAGAAAGTGCGTCCATCGTTTCTTTCCAATGGGTTGCAGCCGTTTCTAATCGCCGGAGTGTCGATTAGAACGGCAAAAAGCCCCCGTTTCCATTGACGGGTAAGAGGTACACCGATCGTTTGTTTTGAGGAGGTTGCAGGCGTTTCTACTCGGCAGTCAGTGACGGGTAGGAGACAGCGAATGATGGGACGAAGAGAGTTCCCTCGCTCACGATATTCGCTCCCCGACCTCCTCGGGGCAGGCGGGTCCGATCCCGGGTCCCGGCGAGCCGGGACCACCGGACTCCTGAAACCGGAGGCGGCAACCTTCGCCGGGTCACCGGACGCGGAGGCGGCACGGGAGATCGAGGGCACGAGCGAGCGCCGTTCCCCGCCGCCGGGGCGTTCTGTCGATGATGTAATGTTCGTTCGCATACTCCAACCACGCTAGCACACGGCCGCGCGATTTGGACCGTACCGAGGTACAGGTCAGGGGCTCTTTTTATTGTAATTTATAAGTTACAACGGACGACAAGGAAGGAACGGAGCCGATGAAACGTAAGGCGAGTGTCTCCTACGACGAGGCCATGGTTCGCCGGCTTCGAAAAGACCCGAAGTTTGCCGCGGAGTATCTCAAGGCTGCATTGGAAGATGAGGATGAACCCCGCGCCCTGCTGATCGCTTTGCGCCACCTCGCCCAAGCCCAGGGCATTGCCAAAGTCGCTAAGGCCGCCGGGGTCGAGCGGGAGAGTCTTTATCGGGCGTTGTCGGCTCACGGCAATCCTCGTCTGTCCACGTTAGTCGCAATCACCAAAGCAATCGGTTTGAGGCTCACGGTCGAAGCCGCTTACTAGACGGCGGGATGGCTAATCGCCTTTCACGCCCAAGAAGGTTGAGAGTCAGAGCCGTCGCACCCTTGCAAGAGCCGCAAGGGATGCGGCACCCTCAAAGGATTCTCGCTCATTCTAAAGGTGCGCCACCCGCCAAAGATGCTGCTAGACTCCGCCCATGGAACAAGTTTTGTCTTGGGAAGTGCTCGGGTGGGTCGTGGGACTATCCATTCCCTTGGGGCTAGGAGTGTTAGCCCTTGATGAGTTCCGAGCGGCCAAGATTTGCTTCTTAGTTGCCGCTATAATATTGGCAATGAAAGATGCCTATTGGGAAGTTATAACAAACCGACCATGGTACGTCAGGCTCCCAATCAGCATAGTGCTAATTGGCCTCATCGGAGGAATGCTTATTGAAAGCCTGCGGTGGGTTGATCGAAGAGGGTTTCGAAACAAGCCAGCGACCGGAGAAACTATACCAGCAGCACCTGACCATGACATTGAATTACCGCCCGCTGGTTTTATTGCATTTCTAGGCCAAGTCCTGAACGGTTACGCGCCAATGATTCAAGTGTAGGGCTCCCCGCTAATTTAGACGTTCAGGGCCTCGTTTTTAGTTAGAGCTGCAAAAGCCAAGAAGGCCTCGTGCGGGGTGCGGTTTTCGACTCCGCGGTGAGGCCGGTCGTGATTGTAC
>Ga0187860_1001007_pt1 | contig 25933 bp, 20 predicted proteins | sample June2016WEW_10_4_FD_132981 | JGI IMG/M metagenome (GOLD analysis project Ga0187860, IMG submission 132981) | Peatland microbial communities from SPRUCE experiment site at the Marcell Experimental Forest, Minnesota, USA - June2016WEW_10_40 | ecosystem: Environmental > Terrestrial > Soil >...
CAACTGCATCGTTGGCTTCAGGCCGCTTCAGTGTCCGAGCGGACAGAGACGAAGCGATTGACCTGTAGCCTTCCGAACGACGAAGCGGCGTAAATGCCGCGCTCCGGCCCGTGTGCAATCGCGGGCAGTGTCAAGATTTGCCCTTTTTGTGGGGAATATGCGATTTTTTGCTTGCGTATTTGCCGGTAAAAGGCTAAATACTTCCCAATATCACAGCGGCATGCACGTTCGACCAAAATCTGCATGAATAAGTTTCAACCGACGAGGGTGTCTTGAGCCGCCCTTATCCTCCACGTAATTTTTCTTCTTCCGGTTCATTCGTCAGGGTCAATGGGAAAATCCGTGCCCGCGAAGTCCGGGTCATTGGCGTCGAGGGCGCGCAGGTCGGCGTTCTGTCGCTGGGTGAAGCACTGAACATGGCGCGCGCCAACGGCGTGGACCTGGTGGAAGTTTCGGCGAATGCGGTGCCGCCGGTGTGCCGGCTGGTGGACTACGGAAAGTTCCGTTACGAACAGGCGAAGAAGGAGAAGGAATCCAGGAAGCACCAGCACGCCACGACGGTCAAGGAAGTCCAGCTCAGCCCGCGGATTGATCCGCACGATCTTTCGGTAAAGATCGGGCATGCGGTTGATTTTTTGTGCGAGGACATGAAGGTTAAAATCACGCTGAAGTTCCGGGGCCGTGAGATGGCGCACACGGAATTTGGTTTTGATGTTGTGCGGAAATTTCTTGCGGAAACCGCGCATTTTGGCCATCCGGATTTCGACCCAAAACTGATCGGCAGGGGGATCCACGTGATGATCAGTCCGCTGCCGCGCAACAAGCGGGCCAGGAACCCACGCCAGGGCGCCGCCGAGCCGGGCGGGGTTGCGCACCCGCCTCCTCCACCGTCCCCCCTTCCGCCGCCCGAGAAGAGACAGGAACAGCAGTCCCCGGAGCCGGCAAACCAGCGCCAGAACGAATTCACGAACAATCCGTTTGCGCAACTCGAGGTCAGGTAGGGCCTAGTAGAAGCGTTTTGAGTGGGTCGGGCGTGTACAGCCAGGAAACCAAAAACGAGGCATCCGGGTAAATCGTCATTGGCGCAGATCCCTCAAGGCAGCTTGAGTATCCTGGGCGGGAGCGCCTTCACAGAGACGGTCCAACTCCGCATGAATTTGCTCTGCCGTGAGCCGCGCGCGCTTGCGGCGAGACAACACCAGCGGTTCCTTGCCGTCCTCCAGTTGCAACGATTGTCCCGGCTTCAGATGGGAAGCCAGCGACGGATTGCGAACCAATTCTCGTTTTGAGACCGTCTTCATGCTGACAAATATGTCAGCTAATTCCAGTATTTGCAAGTACGCGAGTTGAGAAACCAATCAGTGTTCGCAACGCTGACACAACCATCACCATCTGCCTTAGCCGTGCAAGTGGGTTGAAGCGGCTTGGAGACGTTGCAAGCTCCGTTGGCGGCTTTAATCACTTTCGACAAGTTTTTTCGATTTCGAAGACTCTATTCACTGACCGCGAAAATCCTCGACGAGCCGCGGAAAGCGGCAGTCCCGGCACACGGCGTCCGAGTGGTCGCAGAAATCCCGGACGATCTGGATGCATCCCTGCTGCTCCGCCGCGCGTCGCAACGTCCGTCGCGGCGCGTCCCCCAGAAGCCGCTGGCGGGCCAGGCGCAATACGGCGTTGTCCTGCGCCGCCGGCCAGGCCTGAAAACGGTGTTCGACGGAGTCCTGCAGGCTCTTGTTTTTTCCTTCCATCGCGCGAACCCAGAGCCAGGGCAGGATGACGTTCACCGCCAGGTCCGTGACGCGGGCCAGGCCCAGCAGGGGCTGTGGCTGTGCCATCCGCGCGGACCGGAGCGTCCAGTGCCAGGACCAGAAATCGTCGCGTGTGACCTGCAAAGCGTCCAGGAGCGACCCGGGTTCCTTTCCCTCCGGGAAATTCGTGGTGCACCAGCGTTCGATGTCAGCGATCAGCCTGCCGGAAACCAGCCAGTGCGCGGCGAGGGCCAGGCGCCGCTGCGGATGATTCGCCGGCCGCTGGCCGTGAAACCGCCACAGCGAGGGAGGCAGAATGCAATCCTCGAATTCCTCCCGGTCACGCCACCAACAATCCCAAACCCGGCGCAGATAGCCGTCGGCGCCCGTGCGCGAGCGGGTCAATTCGGAAGGCAACAAACCGCCGATGCCCAGCAATCGGGCTTGCAACTCGATCGGAGACATCGACGCAGCGAGCCAGCGCGGGCGTTGTTCGGCCAGGCGGCGCATCGGCCAGGTGTTGTGTTTGTAGCCGAGGGCTCGGAACAGGCCTTCCCAGAGCGATTGCTCCCACCCGACCTGCCGCGCGCGGGCTTGCAGTTGCTCCGCCTTGCTTCGGAACCGGATTTCAGCCGCGTCCCTGAGCAACCGGCCTTTCTCCTCCGCTGAAAGGATTTCGAGAGCGGGACAACATCGGCCTCGCAGAGTGTCAGGCATGACCGGCTCCTCCTCCGAATTCAACCACAAGCCGAGTTCGGCCAGCGTGGCATCGAGTTTGTCGCGGAGGACGAGAGTGGTCGGGGCCCCGCGCGCCGGGCGGTCTCCCTCCCAGATCACGTGCAGGATGACATCGCGGAACGCGGCGTTGCGGTCATGGCCGTGAGCGATCCAGCCGCCCGCGTGGACATCGACTTCCACGTCGCCCGAGCGGGGCGGTCCGTTGCCGAACCGAATGACCGCACCCCGGAAATCCGGCCCGCCTTCCCTGCTGATGAATCCGGGATGAAGCACTTGCAGGGTTTCACCGTCTAACGAGACGAGTGGATTGCGCCGGAGGCGCTGATGCAGCCAGACGGCCTGAAGCAGGCGTTCGGGCGGGGTTGCGCTTTGCTCGTGAAGGCGAGGCACCGCGCCGGCTTCGAGGCGCCACTGCGCATACAAGTTGTTCGGGAACGGCAACACCTTGCCCTCCGTTTTGCGCGCAGGCGCCCGCGATGTCAAGGCGACAGTGTCGCCGGGCGAAGGGCGAATTCATGAATTGGCCCTGCGTCAGGCCCCGCAGAGCGTTTTTGAGCTTGGACTTTTGCGGGCGGCGCGCAGAATGGGGTGGATCGAAAGGCGGCGCTGACGGTGAACACGAGCATGACTATGTTTTCAGAAAAGCCGAATTCGAATCGATGGACGGGACCTCTCCTGTTCGCGTGGCTTCTGCTGGCGGCGCCGGCGACTCCCGTGCCGGCGGTGGAGAGCGGTGTGCCCGATATTCGCCGCGACGCCACCGTCATCGCGGTCGAGCAGGTCATGCCGAGCGTGGTGAACATCGCGACCCGGAGCGAGGTGCCCGTGAGGGATCCGATGGAGCGGGCGTACCGGGAATTCTGGCACCAGAAACTTTTCAATGAATACACGAGCCTCGGCTCGGGCGTGGTCATTGACGAAGCCGGATACCTGCTCACCAACGAGCATGTGGTCCGGGGGGCAAACCAGATTGCGATCCGATTCGGCACCGGCACCAACGATTATTCGGCGACGCTGGTGGCGGTGAACCGGAACATGGATGTGGCCCTGTTGAAATTGAACGGGCAGCCCGGGGAGAAATTTCATGCCATCCGGCTCGCGCGGGAGGATGATTTGCTGCTGGGCGAAACCGTGCTGGCGCTGGGAAACCCGTTCGGGCTTGGCGGTTCGGTGACGCGCGGCATCCTGAGCTCCAAGAGCCGCCGGATGCCGAAGGAAGGGGCGCCGTTGAACATCCCGAACTGGCTGCAAACGGACGCGCCCATCAACCCGGGCAACAGCGGCGGTCCCCTCGTCAACTTGCGCGGCGAACTCATCGGCATCAATGTCGCCGTGCTGAACGAGGATCCCAGCGGCAGCGGCCAGCCCGTCCAGGGCATCGGCTTCGCCATCCCGATCCGGCTGGTGGAAGAGGCGCTCTCGGACATCCCGACAGAATTTGTGCGGTCCTACTGGTTTGGCGCGCGGGTGAAGGTGGGCTCCTATCCGCTGATGATCACCACCGTGCAGCCGGAGAGCCCCGCGGGCCGGGCGGGTTTGAGGATCGGGGACGCCGTTCTGCAGGTGGGCGGCAGGCTGCCGAAGAGCTTCATTGATTTCGGCGAGCTGCTGGCGACCAACGCCGCTTCGGACATCCCGATCACCCTCCGGCGTGGAGAACAGGTCAGCGACGTGACCGTGAGGCTGGTGCCGGCGCGATCCGTGTTCAACGACCGGATGGTGCGGGACAAGCTGGGGTTGAGCCTGGAGAGAACGGCGGATGGCTTCGTGATTTCGGACGTGGAGTCCGGAAGCCCGGGGGCGGCTGCGGGATTGCGAAGCGGCATGCTCATCCGCGCGGTGGACGGGGACGCGGCGCCAGCGGACTCGACGGCGCTGGCAAAACTGATTTATGCCAAAAGAAGGGGCGAGCCGCTCCGGCTGGACCTGGCGCTGGTCGAGCGCGTCGGGAATTTCAACGTCGTGCACCAGGGCGCGGTGGAATTGATTCCGCGTTGAACGCACATTTTGTTGGCTGAGCCCGCTGTTTCCTGACTAAACTTGGTTTTAAAACTCATGAGCGACGATCTGATGATCGAGGTTAAGAATTTAACCAAGCGGTACGCGGGGCACACCGCGGTATCAAACCTGTCCTTCACGGTCGGTCGTGGCGAAATCGTGGGTCTGCTGGGGCCCAACGGGGCGGGCAAGAGCACGACGATGCGCATTCTGTCCTGCTTTCTGCCTGCCAGTTCGGGCACCGTGCGCGTCGCGGGGCTGGATGTCTTCACCGAATCCCGCGAGGTGCGGCGCCGCATCGGCTACATGCCGGAGAACAATCCGCTGCACCTGGACATGCGGGTGCGGGAATACCTGAAATTCCGCGCCCGGCTGAAGGGCCTGGGCCGGAAACGGTCGCGCGAGCGCGCGGACGTGGTGATGGAACAATGCGGGCTGAAGGACGTGGGCCGGACGATCATCGGGCACCTCTCGAAAGGCTACCGGCAGCGCGTCGGTTTGGCGGACGCGCTCGTGCATGAACCGGAGCTGATCATTCTGGACGAGCCGACGATCGGCCTGGATCCGCGGCAGATCCGGGCGGTGCGTCAGTTGATCAGGGGACTGGCCGCCAGCCACACCGTGCTCATTTCCACCCATATTCTGCCGGAGGCCGAAATGACGTGCAGCCGGATGCTGATCCTGTACGAGGGAAAGATTCTGGCCGCCGACACACCGGAGAACCTCCAGCGGCTGATGGACAACACGAGCCGGATTGTCGCCGAGATTGCGGCGCCCGAAATCGAGTTGCAGGAATGCTGGGCGCGCATGCCCGAAATCGAGCAGTTTGATGTCTCGCCGACGGACGGCGAATATTTCCGATGCGCGCTCACACCGCGGGACGGGATCGATCTGCGGCCTCACATCTTCGCCCTGACGCGGGAGCGGGGGTGGTATTTGCGCGAACTGACCCGCAAACGGCACTCGCTCGAGGACATCTACGTCCAGGTCACCCGCCCGGAAGAGGAGGAGGAATCGTGATGAAATCCGGTGGTGTCAAGGACCCGCCTGCGGGGCGCAACCGCGCGGGAAGGGAGGGGGCCTGATGCAGGCTTATTGGACGCTCATGCGGCGCGAGCTGGCCGGCTTCTTTCTGTCCATCACGGGCTACGTCCTCTTGGCTGGGACGACGTTCCTCGTGGGATTCAGTTTCTGGAGCCTCCTGAGGAACCTGGAGGGCGATTCGATTCCCATGCCGGTCACCGAACTTTTTTACATGACCGCTTTTTTCTGGCTGATCCTGCTGCTGGCGGTCCCGGTGATCACCATGCGTCTGTTTGCGCACGAGAAGTTTTCGGGAACGTACGAGACGCTGATGACGACGCCGGTGAGCGACCTGCAGGTGCTCGCGGCCAAGTTCAGCGCCGCGCTTGCCCTCTACATGATCCTGTGGCTGCCGTTGCTGGCGTGCATCTTCATTCTCCGGCATTACACCAGTGATCCCACGGGGTTGGACGCGGGCGTGGTGGGCAGCACCTTTCTGGGCATTTTTCTGGTCGGCTGCCTTTTCATCTCGCTGGGTTGTTTTGCCTCCGCGCTGACACGCAGCCAGATGACGGCGGCGATGATCAGCATGGTGCTGTGCGTCAGCCTGTTTCTCGTGAGTTTTCTGGCCAAGCAGCTTCCGGCGTCCGACTGGCAGGCGCAGGTGCTTTCGTTCTTTGCGCTGCGCGACCAGATGCATGATTTCGCGCGCGGTGTGGTGGACACGCGGCCGGTGGTGCTTTGCCTGAGCCTGACCTTTTTCTTCCTGTTCCTCACCCTGCGCGTGCTCGGAAGCCGGCGGTGGAAATAACATGGGATCGGACCCTTCATCCAAACCCAGCTTCTCGCGGGGCCGAAAATGGAGCATCGGTTTCAACGTTCTGCTGGCCGTGATCATGGTCTTTGCCGTGACCGTCATGGCGAACTACCTGAGCGGCCGCTATTTTCAACGGTTCTACCTCAGCACCCGCACCCGCATCGAATTATCCCCCCGAACGGTTCATCTGCTCCAATCCCTGACCAACCAGGTCCGGGTCGTCCTCTATTACAACAAGGATGAACCGCTCTACAGCGACATCTCCGAGCTCCTGAAGGAATACCATTTCAACGATCCGGCCATCACCATCGAAACCGTGGATTACGATCGCGATCCGGGCGCGGCGCAGGATCTGAAGATAAAATACAATCTGGGCGCCTCCACCAACAAGGACCTGGTGATTTTCGATTGCGGCGGGAACACCAAGATCATCCCCGGCAACGCGCTGGCGGAATATACCCTCGAGCCCGTGCCGAACCCGACCGAACGGGAGTTTCGCCGCAAGCCGGTCGCGTTCAGGGGTGAAATGATGTTCACCGGCGCCCTGCTCGCGGTGACCACCCCGAAACCTTTCAAGGCCTGTTTCCTCCAGGGACACGGCGAGCCCAACCTTGAAGAGAATACGGACGCGATGGGTTACGGGAAATTCGCCGGCATCCTGGAGCAGAACCATGTCCACGTGGAACCCCTCTCACTGGTCAATAACTCCGTCCCGGCGGACTGCAACCTCCTCATCATCGCCGGACCCAAGGACCCGATCGCGCAGCCCGAGCTGGACCAGATCGTCCAGTATGTGACGGAGGGTGGCCGCCTGCTTGTGATGTTCAACGCCTACTCCGTGAACCGCCAGACAGGACTGGAACCCATTCTTGCCAACTGGGGCGTGAAGGTCGCCAACGGCATCATTGCAGATACGAACAACAGTTATTCCGGTTCGGATGTCATCGTCTCCGCTTTTGGCAGGAATCCGACCGTCAATCCGTTGACGGGTTCGAGCCTTGAAATGGTTCTGCCCCGGGAAATCAGCAAGATCGATTCCTCCGCGCCGGTCGGGGACGGATCGAAGGTGGAGGAGATCGCGTTTTCCGGTTCTGAATCGTTCCTGCGCGGTCACGACTCGACTTCGGAGCGGCGGGCGCTTCCGCTCATGGTTGCCGTGGAGAAAAACGGGGTCAAAGGAGTGGTCTCCGAACGGGGCTCAATGCGGATGCTGGTGATCGGCGACTCCATTTTCCTCGATAACCAACTGATCGATGCCGCCGCAAACCGTGATTTTGCGGGGTATGCCGTGAACTGGCTGTTGGATCGCACGTTACTGCTCGAGGGGCTCGGCCCAAAACCGATCACCGAATACCGCATTATGGTCAGCCAAAGCCAGTTGGAGAAACTCGAGTGGATCCTGCTCGGCGCCATGCCCGGTGGAGTGTTGATGCTCGGCGGGCTGGTCTGGCTGCGGCGACGCAGGTAAATGAAAAAGCAGCGGAGCCATGGGACGCCGGAATGCCGGAGGATCGAAACGGGACTTCCTCGCCGGATCGCCGCCTCACTCCGCATCCCCGTCCCCTTTCTCGCATGAACTCCAGAAGCACCTGGTTTTGGGTGGCTCTCGCCGGAGGGTTGTTCGCGTTCATCTTCTTTTTCGAGCGGCACCTGCAGAAGCCGGCCACCGGACCGATGAAGCTCCTGCCGCAGTTGACGGCCTCGGCCGTGACGAGCATTCAGATCCTGCCCAAAGGACAGGTGGCAATCCGGGCCGAACGCACCAACAGCGCGTGGCGGTTGACGAGCCCATTCAGCTACCCCGCCCGGCCGGATCGCGTCCAGGAGCTGCTCGCCGCCCTGGAATCCCTCACACCGGCGACATCCATCACGGCGCAGGAGTTGAAAAATGTCCCAAAGGCGGACGAACGGTATGGCTTCGATCCGCCGCAGAACACCCTCGTCCTGCAGCAGGGCGAGGATCAGACCTTCATCCATCTGGGCTACCGGACTGCTCCCGGCGACCAGTTGTTCGCGCAGGTTGTGGGCATCGGCGAGGTTTACGTCGTGGATGCCGATCTGTTAAAGCTGATCCCGGCCAGGGCCGATGACTGGCGCGATCCGCGACTGGTGGACTTGATGCAGATTGTGTCCGATCGCCTGCTGGTGACCAACGCCGGGAAAGCGTTCGAGCTGCAGCACAATCCGACGAACCACCTCTGGCGCATCATCCTCCCCGGATGGGAAACCCGCGCCGACAGCGACAAGGTGATAGAGGCGCTGAAACAGCTTCAAGATCTGCGCGCCATCCAGTTCGTTTCGGACGATCCGAAGGCGGACCTGGACTCGTTCGGCCTGCAGGCCCCCGAACTGAGCCTGGCATTCGCGCAGGGGACGAACACCGTGCTGCAGCTTCAATTCGGCAAGAGCCCGACGAACGACACCGGCCAGATCTATGCGCGGCGCAGCGACGAAAACTCGGTCATCACGGTCTCGAAGGACGCGCTCGGACGCTGGCGCGCGTCCTATGACGTGTTTCGCGACCGGCATCTGGTCACGATGACGGGGCCGCTGGACTCGATTGAAGTCCGGGCTCAGGACCATTTCACGGTCGAGCGGGAAGCGGGCGACACGTGGCGCATCCTGCCCGGCGGGGTTCCCGCCGACCCCGAGTTGGTCGATACGTTCATCCGGAACCTGGGCGACTTGCAGGTCAGCGAGATCGTCAAGGATGTCGTGACCGCTCCGGATCTGCCCAACGTGGGGCTGGCGTCTCCAAGCCGCCAGTTCACGCTGAGGGCGGCCGTGACCAACGCCGCCGGCGGCATCACCAACCGGATTATCGCGCAGCTCGATTTCGGGACGAACCAGGATGACAGGGTTTACGCGCGGCGGACCGATGAAAGCTCCCTGTACACCGTCACACAGGCCGATCTGGCGCTGCTGCCTTCGGCGAGCTGGCAATTGCAGGAACGGCGCATCTGGCATTTCGACGAAAACGACGTGGCGCGGATCCTCCTCCACCAGGATGGCAGGACCCGCGAGATCGTCCGGAACGGCGTCAACCGCTGGTCGCTCGCGCCGGGTTCGCAGGGGATCATCAATGATCTGGCCATGGACGAAGTGGCGCACCAGTTGGGGGGACTGACCGTTGAAAGCTGGATCGCGCAAGGCGATGAGAACCGTGCCCGATATGGTTTCACGACGAACAGCCTGCGGGTCGAGGTGGAATTGAAAACCGGCCCGAACCTGAGCGTTGAATTCGGCGCCACCGCGCCTTCCGGCTCGACCTATGCGCTGACCACGCTCGACGATCGACCCTGGATCTTCGAATTCCCCTGGCGGCTCTACCACCAATACGTTCAAACCTATCTCACGATTCCTGCCTATCTCCACTGACGCATGGCCGCGCGCGATACAAGCCGCTTCTGGCGCAAATGCCGAATTGCCTTCCGCCGGGTCCGGATGTGCACGTGGCTGGTAATCCTGGTGCTGCTCGGCGCCCTCCTGTATCTGAACCAGGTCGGCCTGCCCGGGTTTGTGAAGAAGCCCCTGTTGCAAAAACTCCGCACCCGCGGCATCGACCTCCAGTTCACCCGATTGCGCTGGCGCCTGGACCACGGGATCGTGGCCGAAAACGTCCATTTCGGGCGCGCGGACGAACCCTCCAGCCCGAAACTCATACTCGAGGAAGTCGAGGTGAATCTCGATTACCGCGCGCTCGCCAGACTGCAATGCCAGGTGGAGTCGCTCATCTTGCGAAGGGGTTCCCTGGTCTGGCCCATCAGCTCGAGCAACACGCCCCCGCGCAGCCTGTGTGTCAGTAACATCCAGACCGAACTGCATCTTCTCCCGGGCGACCGTTGGCAACTCGATCATTTCGGAGCCCGATTCGCCGGCGGGGACATCCAGCTCACGGGCACCATCACCAACGCTTCAGCCGTCCGCGACTGGAAGTGGGTTCATCCGCGGACACCCACCGCCACCCGCCTCGGCCAGTGGGCGGACGCGCTGGAACAGGTCCGTTTCTCCGCGCCGTCACGACTCAACATCGACGTGCGCGGCGACGCCCGCGATTTGCCGGGATTCAGCGTTCAAGCGAGACTGGACGCCGCCGGCGCCGACACGCCCTGGGGAACGTTTCAACGGGGACAGGCCTCGATCCGGCTCATTCCGGCAACCGGCAACGCACTCTCGTCGGCGGAAATCAGTTTTCAGGCCGAAAGCGCGCAGACACCCGGGGTGGCCATCACCAACATGACATTGATACTGCACCTCGTTGCGGCGGGGCCTGATACCAACGCGGTCCAGGCTGATCTGGACGTGACTGCGGCGCGCGTGGAAACGAAATGGGGCGGAGCGGCACAGGCCCATTTGGAGACCCAATGGGTCCGCTCGATCACGAATGCCATCCCGCTTTCCGGCCGGGGCAGCCTGGAACTGGCGCAATTGGAAACGCGCTGGGGCAGCGCGGGAGGCATTCGATTCACCGCCAATCTTTCCCCTCCCGACCGCTCCCCGCTCTCATCCGGTGAAGCCGTGACGGGCTGGTGGACAAACCTGGTCCCCTATGCGTTCTCCTGGAAATGTCGGCTGACCGGGCTGCGCTCCTCCCGGCTGGAAGCCGACGAGCTTCTGTGCGCAGGCCAGTGGCGCGCACCCGATCTGCACGCCACACGAATCTCCGCCCGGCTTTCCAGAGGCACGCTGAATGCCCAGGCGCGCCTCGAAGTGTCCACCCGCCAACTCGAGTTCAGCGGCTCGTCCGATTTCGATCTGCAACAGATTTCCCCCCTGCTGACCGAAAAGAGCCGGGATTGGTTGTCGCAATATTCCTGGATCACTCCACCCCGGCTGCAGGCCGAAGGAACCCTGATCCTGCCCGAGTGGACGAACCGTCACCCGGACTGGCGTCGCGACGTGAAGCCGACCGTCCAGTTGCGCGGCCATTTTCACATCGAAAACGGCACGTTCAGGAAAGTGCCGGCTTCCACGGCAGACTCGCACTTCTATTACTCGAACGAAGTCTGGCGCCTGCCGGACCTGGTCGTCACGCGCCCGGAGGGACGCCTCGAACTGGCCCTTGAATCCAGCGAATGGACCCGCGACTATTATTTCCGCATCCACAGCACCATGGACGTCCGGGCGCTGCGGCCCTTGCTCGAACCCAACCAGCAGCGGATTTTCGACCTCGTCGCGTTCACACGGCCGCCGACCCTCGACGGCGAGGTCTGGGGACGCTGGTACGAGCCGGACCGGATCGGGATCAGGGCGCATGCGGCCCTGGACCATTTCACAGTGCGCGGGGAGTCCGCCGAGTCTTTCCAGGCCGATCTGGAATACACCAACCGGTATCTGACACTGATTGAGCCCGGGCTCGTGCGCGACCAGGGGACCCAGCGGCTCTCCGCGAGCCGGGTGGGTGTGGATTACTCCGGGCAGAAGGTGTACCTGACCAACGGTTTCAGCACTGCGGACCCAGCCGTGGTGGCGCGGGCCATCGGCCCACACGTCAGCCGCGCCCTGGAACCCTATCGCTTTCTGAAACCTCCCACCGTCCGCGTCGAAGGGGTCATCCCGCTTCACGAGGAGAAGGATGCGGACCTGCATTTCGACGTGGACGGCGGCCCGTTCGAGTGGTTCAAATTCAGGGTGCCGCACATCTCCGGGAGAGTGGACTGGGAGCAGGAGCGGCTGACGCTCAAAAATGTCCGCACGGACTTTTACCACGGGACCGCATCGGGCAACGCGGAATTTGACTTTCATCCGGAACACGGAACGGACTTCCACTTCGGCGCGGCGGCCGCGAACGTGGATCTGCACCAGTTGATGGGCGATCTGTCCTCAAAATCGAACCTGCTGGAAGGCAGCCTGACGGCGGAACTGGCCGTGACGCGCGCCAATTCGGGAGACTGGCAGAGCTGGCAGGGCCAGGGGCGCGTCGGCCTGCGCGACGGATTGATCTGGGAAATTCCCATCTTCGGCATTCTGTCGGCGCCGCTCGACGCCATAATGCCGGGCCTGGGCAGCAGCCGGGCCAGCGAAGGATCCGCGTCTTTCGCCATCACGAACGGAATCATCTCGACGAGCGATCTGGAGCTCCGGGCCTCGATCATGCGGCTCCAGTACTGGGGGAACATTGATTTCAAAAGCCGTGTGGATGCGCACGCCGAGGCCGAGTTGTTGCGCGACACCTGGGTGGTGGGCCGGGTTCTGAGCATGGCCCTCTGGCCGGTCAGCAAGCTGTTTGAATACCGCATCACGGGAACGCTGCACGAGCCGAAGATCGAGCCGGTTTTCTTTGTCCCGCGACTCGTGTTCCTGCCGTTTCATCCGCTCCGCACCCTGAAGGACCTGGTGCCGGAGGAGCCGGATCTGATGCAAACCAACGCGCCGGCCCCGTGGGCGCCCTGACCGGTGCTGGAATAATCGGATTGAGTTTGCCGGCCCGACCGGATAATTCTCCCCCATGCGCCGGCGCCTGTCTCTGACCCTGCTGTGCTGCCTGCTGGGGGCGCCCTTCCCCGCCTCGGCGGCGACCGGGCGCGTCATCAAAGTTCTGCCCCAGTGGCTGGATCTTCACGGCCGTCACTCTCTGACGCCGAGTCTTTACGATCGCGACGCCTATCAGGCCAATTTGAGGGCCCATCCCAAGCTGCGCTCGGGGCTCCGTTTCTACGTTCAGTGGAAGGTCCGCGGAGCCGCCTACTCGCCGTTGAAGCTGCGCCTCGAACTCCGGGGAATCGCCAAAGGCAACCTGCCGACCCAGCTCGTGCTCGAATATGATGTGAAACCCGGCGGCTGGTTCAGCCATTGGACGTCGCTGCCGGTCACAGGCGAGGAATACCGGAAATTTGGCGACCTCTCGGCATGGCGCGCGACCTTGTGGGAAGGTGGCCAACTGCTCGGCGAACAGAAGTCCTTTTTGTGGTGACCGCGGGAATCCAGTGAGGCGGATGCGGGGACGGGGATGGGGCCGTTGGTCCCTGCCTGATCGGCGCGCAATCGTTCAGGACGCCTGGCGTTTTTCCTGAGTGTGCAACGCCTGCTCGTAACACGCCAGAGCTTCGGTGAATCGTTCCATGCGATTGTACAACCCGCCTTTGTACAGGTAGGCGATCGTCATGGAGCTGTCGGCGGCGATGGCCCGATCGTAACACTCCAGCGCTTCCTTCGATTTGCGCAGCCGTTCCAGGGCGGTGCCTTTCTTGACCAGCGCATCCGTATTCCGAGGATCCGCGGCGAGCACTTCGTCGAAAGAAGCGATGGCTTCGTCCAGCTTTCCCTGGTTCAGGAAGGACTGGCCCCTGGCCAGCAGCGCCGCGGTGGGAGAGGCCGCCGCCTCCGCCCCGGCACCTGCCGGAACCGGGGCCGGAGTCCCATCGGCAGGCTGCAAATCGAGGATGTTGTTCGCCGCCGAGGGGTCGTTCAAGGACGGACGCGAAACGCGTTCGAGTTCCTGGATGCGCTTTTCCAGCCGCTCGATCGCGGCGAGCAGACGGACGCCGGACTGCTCGGGCGTCCCGAGTGTCGCCAGGGAGTTTTCACCGGCTTCGAGAGCAGCCATGGCGCGGAACGGGCTCAGGCCGTTTTGCACGGAGAGCGCGGAGGAAAGCGAGGTGAAGCGGTTCACGGCGCGCCATTGGAAATACGCGGTGAGCAGCACCGCCAGACAGCCCAACCCCGCGAATGAACCCACCACGATCATCATCGTCCGGTTCGCGTGCTGCACGGCATCGAGTTCGTTGGTGCGTTGGACGTTCAAAGACTGTTCGATGGTCTCCAGCCGCTCCGTCAATTCCTTGGAAGTCCGGGCGCTCGCGTCCTCGGACTGTTGCCGGTTTCGCTCGATGGCCAGAAGGGCTTCATGAATTTGCTCCTGAAGCTGAAGGTAAGCGCGCAGGGATTCATCCGGGCCGGCGCTGGAGTCGGCCGCGACCGCGGCGGAACCCGGCGCGATGTTGGTGGCGCCGTCGAGGCCAAAGCAGGAACGCGACAGCGAAAGGCAGAGGCCGACGGCCACGATCAGGATTCGATACGGCGCTTTTTTCATGATGAAACCGGGTCCGAGGGTGGGCGGTGGCTCGCAGGTTGTCAAGCTGGGCGTGTTCACAGCCGCGACCCTTCGTTGACACGGCCGGATCGTCCGTTTAGTTTGCCGTTCATGTCTCAGTTGCCGTTCGAACTGCTGCTGGCGCTGCGGTACTTGCGGCCCAGGCGAACCTTTGTCTCGGTCATCACCCTGATTTCCGTGCTCGGAGTTGCCCTGGGCGTTGCCGTGCTCATCATCGTCATCAGCGTCATGAGCGGTTTCGACCAGCAGATGCGCGACACCATCCTCGGGTTCAACGCCCATTTGAAGGTGGTGGAACCCGGTCAGACGATGACGAACTATCCCGCGGTCATGAAGAAGGTCGCGTTGGACCCCGACGTGAAGGCGGTCGCGCCGACGATCATCGAACAGGTGCTGATGAAAACGCAGCCGTCCGCAGGCCAGCCGATTGCGTTTGCCCCGACGGTCCGCGGAGTTGACCCGGAGGCCGAAGCCCGGGTCAGCACGCTCCCCACGAGCATCGTGGAAGGCAAATTCGACGTCGGCGGCCGCGGCATTGTGATCGGCAGCGTGCTCGCGCACAGCCTCGGCCTGGAGGTCGGCGATCGCGTGAACATCTATTCCCCGGGTGAGCTGGCCAAAATGGAAAAAGGCCGCACCCGGGAGGAACAGGAGGCCATTTTGCCGGACGAATACGAAGTGCGCGGGATCTTCGATGTCGGCTATTATGAATACAATGCCATGGTCGTCGTGGTCTCGCTCGAGAACGCCCAGGACCTGTACGACATCGGCGACAGCGTGCAGGGGCTGATGGTGATGGTGCGCGACCCCTTCGCCGCTCCCAGGGTAAAGGAGCAATTGGAAAAGTCCCTCGGCCCGCGTTACGCGGTCAGCACCTGGCTGGAGGAAAGTTCGATCCTCGCCGCGGTGCTCGTGGAAAAGAACGTGATGCTGTATATCCTCTTCTTCATCGTCATCGTCGCGGCGTTCGGAATCACGTGCACGCTGATCACCTTCATTGTGATGAAGACGCGCGAAATCGGGCTCATGAAGGCCCTCGGCGCCTCGAACCGGCAGGTGATGTGGGTTTTCCTGGGGCAAAGCCTGGTCGTCAGCATCCTCGGCATCGCGGCCGGGCTCGGCGCGGGTCTGCTGGCTGTGGCCTACCGCAACGAGTTTCTCCAATTCATGCGGCGGCTGACCGGCTGGCAGCTTTTCCCGGCGGACGTTTACGGCTTCACGCAGTTGCCGGCGAAGCTGATTCCCGGCGACATTGTGATTATCTGCGGGGGTTCGCTGCTGATCTGCCTTCTGGCGGCGGCGTTCCCCGCGCGATTTGCCAGCCGGATGGATCCCGTGGAGGCCTTGCGATATGAATGAGGCGCGCGACACGCTGGTTGCCGCGCGCGCGATCAGCAAGACCTACTCGATCGGCAGGCGCTCGCTCACTGTGTTGCGCGAGCTGAGTTTCCAGGTCGCGCGCGGCGAGTTCATCGCTCTCCGGGGTGCGTCCGGCGCTGGCAAGAGCACCCTGCTCCATCTGTTGGGCGGGCTGGACTCGCCGGACGGCGGAGACATCGTGTTCGACGGCCAGAATCTGGCAACGCTCTCCAGCACGGAACTGGCCCACGTGCGCAACTTCAAAATCGGCTTTGTTTTCCAGTCCTATCATCTCCTGCCGGAACTCGATGCCCTGGAGAATGTCAGCCTGCCGGCGCGCATCGCCCGTTCCCCCGCCCGCGTCGCCGAGGAGCGCGGACGCGAGCTGCTGGCGCGGGTCGGTCTCCAGGAACGCATGGAACATCGCCCGGCCGAACTCTCCGGCGGCGAACGGCAGCGCGTGGCCATCGCCCGCGCGCTGATCAACCAGCCGGACCTGATCCTCGCCGACGAACCCACCGGCAACCTCGATTCGCGCACCGGCGGTGAGATCATCGAACTCCTCTGCTCGTTGCGCGAGGAACGGCGGGTGACGCTGGTGATCGCCACGCACGACGATCACATCGCGGCGCGCGCGCCGAAACGGGTTGAACTGGTGGACGGCCGCATCCGCCACTGAGTTGCGGCCTGCGGGAATTCAGAGAGAAGGAAGCCGGCGGCGCGACACCGTCGGCAGCGCTCGAGACGCGCGCGCTCCCCGGAATAGGACGACATTCGCGGGTTTAGCCTGGACCCCGGGCGGGCGCGGCGGCTTCACGCGGCGAAAAATGGGGGTTCAAGCAAGAAGTCGTTTGAAAATCTCCTGTCGCACGGCTACGTTCAGCGTGTCATGTTGGAAGACCGCGACTATATTCGACAGGCGCCCGGTCCCGCGCGCGGGTCGGCCACGGTGATGTTGATCGTCGCCTTGGTCATCGTCTTTATTCTGCAGATCACAGTCCTGTCACCGCTGTTTACAAACACCTATCTGGCACTGAGTCTCGAGGGGGTCCGGCGCGGGTTTGTGTGGCAATTGCTGACCTTTCAATTCATGCACGCCGGCTGGATTCATCTGCTGCTGAACTGCTGGGCCATTTATGTCTTCGGCCGCGAACTCGAGTGGATCCTGGGCAAAGCCCGATTCCTCTCTTTGTATTTTTCCAGCGGCGTCGCCGGGGGTCTCCTTCAAATGCTCGGCTCGTGGCTGTGGCCGAGCCATCTCGGCGGCGCCGTCGTCGGCGCGTCGGCGGGCGGCTTCGGGTTGGTGGCCGCATTCACCGCCCTCGACCCGGAACGCCAACTGACGATGCTGCTCTACTTCATTCTTCCCGTCAGAATGCGGGCAAGGACCCTGCTGCTCCTGTGCCTCGCGCTCACCGGACTCGGCATCGCATTTCCGCATTCCCTCTTTGGAGGCGGCGTCGCCCACGCGGCCCACCTCGGCGGCATGATCGCGGGCATGTCGTGGGTGAAGCTTGGATGGCACCGCGACTACGTGCGCCTGCCGTGGGAAGGGCTGCTGGCCCGGTGGCACCAGTGGCGATCGTCCCAGACCGGCCCGCGCCGGCGTGAACTCGTCAAGGCCGCGTCCGTCAAAATCCCGCGCTGGCCGGGCGCCCTGCCGGACAAACCCGCCGACCTGCCATCCGAAGAATTCATCAGCCGCGAAGTGGATCCCATCCTCGACAAGATCTCCGCGCACGGCATCCAAAGCCTGACCGAGCGGGAACGCCGGATCCTCGAAGCCGCCCGCAACAAAATGGCGAAGCGGTGAGGCGATATCGGGGTGGCGACGGCTCGTCGCCAGTCAGTCAGCAGAAACTCAAGGAACCCGGGAATGGCTGTCCTCACTGATCTCGCAGTCATTCACTGGGGCGTGGCGACGGGCCGTCGCCACGCCGGTATGAATTGGCCGGGGCGAGGATTGCTCGCACTCGACGCTCGACACCTGTGGATCGCCTTTTTAAGCTCGCGGCATGATTCAACGCTATTCCCGGGCGGAGATGCGGGGCATCTGGACCGACGAAAACAAGCTCCGCCTCTGGCTGCAGATCGAGTTGCTCGCCGGCGAAGCGCTGGCTGCCGAGGGGGTGGTGCCCGCCGCGGATTTCAAAGAAATGAAGGCAGGCGCCGAGGCGTGGCGCGCCGATCTCAAGGGCCTGGTGGAACGCCAGAAGGAACTCGAGAAAACACTGAATCACGACGTCCTTGGCTTTACCACCGCCGTCGCCGAAAAAATCAACGGTCCGGCCAGCCGCTGGTTCCACTTCGGCCTCACGAGCAGCGACGTCACCGACACGGCGTTTGCCGTTCAGTTGGTCCAGAGCGCGGATATCCTGATTCGCGACGTGTCGGAACTGCGGACGGTGGTTGCCCGCCGCGCGAAAGAGCATCAATTCACTCCCTGCATCGGCCGCAGTCATGGCATTCATGCCGAGCCGACCACCTTCGGCCTCAAGCTGGCGCTGATGTTCGACGAATTCGGGCGGGCGCAGGAACGCCTGACGGCAGCGCGCCGCTCCGCCGCGGTGGGAAAACTCTCCGGCGCGGTCGGCACCAGCGCCCACGTGTCGCCCGCCGTCGAGGAAACCGTGTGCGAACGCCTTGGTTTGCGCCCCGCGCCCATCGCCACGCAAGTGATCCAGCGCGACATCCACGCCGAGTTCATGAACGCGCTGGCGCTGGTGGGCGCGAGCATCGAACGCTGGGCCGTCGAGTTTCGCCACCTGCAGCGCACCGAAGTCCTCGAGACCGAGGAACCGTTCGCCAAAGGCCAGAAAGGCAGCAGCGCCATGCCCCACAAGCGCAATCCCATCACCTGGGAACGCCTCACCGGCCTCGCCCGCGTCCTTCGCGGCAACGCCGTCGCCGCGCTCGAAAACGTCGCCCTCTGGCACGAGCGCGACATCAGCCACAGCTCCGTCGAGCGCATCATTTTCCCCGATTCCTGCACGTTGCTGGACTACATGTTCGGCCTCCTGATCCGGTTGATGGACGGGCTGGCGGTTTATCCGGAGAACATGAAGAGAAATCTCGGACTGAGCCTGGGGATGTGGAACAGCCAGACCGTGCTGCTGGCCCTGATCCGAAAGGGCCTCACGCGCGAGCAGGCCTACGACCTCGTCCAGCGCAACGCGATGAAGACCTGGGAAGTGAAGCGCGCCGGCCGCGACGACGCCGATTTTCTTGCGCAACTCAAGTCCGATCCCGAGGTGGCCGGGCATTTCAAGGAGGACGAGCTGGAAGCCCTGTGCTCGCTCGACTTCCATTTCAAGGACGTGAAGAACCGGTTCAAAAAACTCGGGCTGTAGCCGTATCTGTTCGGTCGCAGGGGAGCGCACGCGCCCTCGCGTGCAGTGGTTGACGCCCTCGCCAAGCACTTTTGAGCCGTGCGGCCAGTCCCCGTTTAGTGATTGCGTTGCGCCCTCCTCCGACCGGCGAGGCGCCGGTCGGAACACGCGAGGGCGCGTGTGCTCCCTAATTCCAACTGCATGGTCCCGGCTTCAGGCCGCACGGCGGGGGCCGTGTGCGAATGCGCCCGGGGGAAACGATCGGCTGGACAAAAGTTGCGTGTTTTTCATGAGGCATCGTGGTAAAGAAGGAACGTGGCTTTTCGGATCCATGACAGCGTGGTGCGCGGCGAGATTGACAACCGCGAGAAGGGGGTTGTGCGCGGGCTCATCTGGGTGCACGGCCGATCCGCCCCGGTCCGGATCGATCTGAAGGGCAACGCGCATTCCGACATCGCCGGCTGCCTGTTGACGTTCGAGAATCCGCTGCCGACGACCCCGCACCCGGGCCTCGACTCGCTGCATCCGCTCCAGCGCGGCACCATTGGCGACCTCACGGCGTCGCGCAAGGTGCGCGTGTTTGATCTGCCTTTCGAGGAAGCCTGCGCGATGATCGACCGCGGGGAAAAGCCGCCGGAACACACCGCCAACTCGGTCTATCTCGAATGGTTCAGCGAAGCCAACGGGCGGGTGGTGATTGAAAGCGCGGATTACACGGTGGACATTTCTCCGCCTGTCTGGCGGCTGACGCCCGCGGAAAACGAGCAGCGCGCCAAAGAGGCCGCCGGGGGCATGGCCGGCTTCATGCAGAAACTCACTGAAGCCGTCGAGGCGCAACGACACCAAAAGCCGGAAAACATCGAAGACTGGGACGAGTTCGACTACGAAAAGTCCCTGCGCGAGAGCGACGCCATTACGGACAAGTACCTGGAATTGCTTCAAAAATACGGAGACACGCCGGAGGCGGAGGCGCTCATCGCCGAGGAAATGGGTTGGGACGAGGACGAGGAGGATACCGGCGAATCCGGAGAATGGGACGCGGATGAGATCAACCGGATCTGCGCCGAAGCCGAGGCGAATCCGCCTGAACCGGACCCGTTGACCGAGGGAGTGGATTGGTTGCGAACAAACGATGACGGCATCAAACATCCGCTTTCCCATCGGGCGCAGGAGAGTGTGATCGTCCTGCTGCGCCGGCTGGACGATCTGGGGTTGTCGGAGGCGGGGGACCGGGACCTCGCCGCTTTCGCCGGGGAGTTCCAGGCCACCGCCGCCAAGCTCGCGGGCGCGCTGGACGGTTTATGCTGCGGCCGCGGCCTGCTTTCCGGAGGGTATGTGGTGGCGTGCCTCAAGCGCGCGCTTGGCCATCTGCACAAAGCGCAGGCCGGCCTGGAGAACACGGCCGCCAGGAACTTGCTCCCGGAAGACTTGCTTGCGTGGAACCGCAGGGAGTTGTTTGAAATTCGCGAGGAAATCCTCCGGCTCATGCAGGAATTCCGGAGGCAATAGATGCGGCAGGCGTGCCGTGAAGCCAATCAACGAAACGGGTTCGTCCTCGCCGGTGCCGTGGTGACGGACATCGGCGGAGGGCGGGTCATGGACGATCTTGTCATGACGAAGGATCTGGACTGATTTCAATTCCCACGGGGCAGTGGTCCGAGCCGGGGACGCCGGGGAGGATGAAGGCGCGCCTGAGGCGCGGGCGGAGGGCGGCGCTGATGAGGAAGTAGTCGATGCGCCAGCCGACGTTCCGGGAGCGGGCGCCGGCCATGGGGCTCCACCACGTGTAATGACCGCCGCCCGGCTCGAATTCGCGGAAGGTGTCGAGGAAACCGGCCTTCAGAAAAGCGCTGAAGCCGGCGCGCTCCTCCGGCGTGAACCCGTGGTTATGGACGTTGGCCTTGGGATTGGCGAGGTCGATTTCGGCATGCGCCACGTTCAAGTCGCCGCAGAAGACGACCGGCTTTTGCCGTTCGATCTTTTTGAGGTAGCGGAGGAAGTCGCGGTCCCATTGGCGGCGGTAGGCCAGGCGCGTGAGTTCGCGCTGCGAATTGGGCACATAGACGTTCACGAGAAAAAAGTCGCCAAACTCCGAGGTCAGCACGCGCCCTTCGCGGTCATGCCGCGGAATACCGATGCCGGTTGTGACCTTCACCGGACGCGTTTTGGTGAAGACGGCGGTCCCCGCGTATCCTTTCTTTTGCGCGCAATTCCAGTAGGTCGTGTAGGCCGCGGGCCAGAGTTGTTCGACGTCGTCCGGACTGCACCGGGTCTCCTGCAGGCAAAGCACGTCCGGTTTCTCGGCGTCGAGGCAATCCAGAAAGTTCCGCCGCAACACGGAGCGCAGGCCGTTGACGTTCCATGAGATGAGTTTCACGGCGGCAAGATTAACGAGTGGACCGCTTGCAGCAAAGCACGGACCCGCAACAGGGCCGGTCCATGAAGGTGGCGACCGGAGCGGGGACGGCTTCGTCCCCGGTTCTCTGGAGTTTCAGCAATTGAACTGGCGACGAGCCGTCGCCACCCCGTCAGAATGGGTCCCGCGGACAAAGGCAGGTTGACGGTGGGCGCGGGGCCGGATAGATTGCCGGGGTTCAACCATGATTGCGAAACCCACCCAAGTACCGCCGGGGCAGCCCACTTTTCGTGTCAGCGACGAACGATTGATCCGGGTGACCTCGAGCGCCGCGATGCGAATCAACACCTTGCTCCAGAAGCAAGGCCGTCCCAACGGGGTTCTGCGGGTTTCAGTCGTCGGCGGCGGTTGTTCCGGACTGCAATACAAGATGGATTTGCAGGACACCCCGGCGAACCGGGATTTCCTGGTCGAGACCGGCGGCGTGCGGGTGGTGGTGGACCCGAAGAGTGCGCTGTATGTCACCGGCAGCGAACTGGACTACCTGGACGCATTGGACGGCGGGTTCAAGGTGAAGAATCCGAACGCCGCGACGAGCTGCTCTTGCGGCGAAAGTTTCAGCGCCTGATTTCAAGTTTGAGAGTTTCGGAGTTTAAGAGTTTTAGAGTTCCAATTTCGAATCCTGCCGTTGGACGGACATGATGGATTGTTTTGCCCTGCTGGATGAGCCGCGCCGTCCCTGGCTGGATCCGGAAGCGCTCAAGCAGAAGTTCCTGGCCTCGTCCGCGCGGATGCACCCCGACCGCGTTCACGGGCGGGGCGAAGCCGAGCGACAATCGGCACACGCCCATTACACGGACCTGAATGCAGCGTATCAGTGTCTCCGGGAACCCCGGACCCGGCTGCGGCATTTATTGGAATTGGAGCGGGGAGCAGCCCCCGTTGAAGTTCAGAGCATCCCGCCGGATCTGGCGGACCTGTTCCTGCAGATTGGCCCGCCGAGCCGCGAGGCCGACCAACTTCTGGGCGAAAGAGCGGCGCTCAGTTCGCCCTTGCTCAAAGTGGAATGGTTCCAACGCAGCCTGCACTCGAGAGAGAAACTCCAGCAACTGCGACAGCAACTGGATCACCGGACCGGCCGCCTGTTGGAGGAACTCAAAAAAATCGATCTGGAGTGGGAATCCGGAGCCGCAACCGCATCAACTCGGGCGGCGCTGCTCGGGCGATTGGAGGAACTCTACCGGATGTTCGGCTACTTCGAACGGTGGACAGCGCAACTGCGTGACCGGATCGGGCAACTTTCCATCTAGCGGTTCGTTAAAAAAGGCGGCAGCCGGCGTCAGGAGACTCTGACTTTCTCTCTGTATCCGGAGAGATTTGAGCCTCGGTACCTCGGCTGCTACGAGACAAAGGGCCCGGTCACATTACTGGACAGTCCCGACCGCGAACAGGACACAGGAAGCCATCGAGGCGCTGCCGATGTGGCTGGGGTTCCGAAAAACGCAGGTTTGGTATGTCGCCTGCTGAACGTGGAGTCATGCAAAATACAGAAATCCGAAATCATCGTTCTGTATTTCCTCTCGCCTTCACCCTCATGGTGGAGGCACAAAGGCCCTCCTGAAACTGCCGGAACACGCCCGGCCTTAGGCCCGGCGCACTTCTGAATTGGGTTTGGTTCCCGGCGGTCTGTGAAAACAGACCGCCGGTTTTTTTCCAGGATCCTTTCCATGAACCGTCACCCGGGGCGGGGCCTCGTCCCCGTGACGCGATTTCCGTCAACTCGTGGACAAGGCTGTCCACGCCCCTTTCTGCTTCGCAGTTCATGGTTCCAATGCGCGCCCATTTTTTGGGATTGAAAGCTCTCCATGAACCGAGCCTCCACAGCCGCCGTTGTGAAACGGCGAAGACCGCCACTGCGGGACGGGTCCGCCAATTCACATTGGCGGCTGCATCAGAGTTCCGGCTCGAGCACGATCACGCCCAGGGGAGGCAGGGTCAGTTCGGCCGAACAGGATTGCCTGTGCCACTTCTCTTCCCTGGCCATCACACCGCCAAGGTTTCCCACATTGCCGCCGCCATAAATCGAGGCGTCGCTGTTCAAAACCTCGCGCCACTTGCCGGGGCGCGGCAGCCCAATGCGGTATTGGTAGCGGTTCACCGGAGTCAGGCTCAGAACGACGGCCAACTCCCGTTTCTGCTCCGGATTCCGGCGGACGAAGGACAGGATGCCGCTTTCCTGGTCCGAACAATCGATCCAATAAAAGCCGCCGGGATCGTAGTCGGACCGCCAGAGAGCGGCTGTGGACAGATACAATTTGTTCAGGTCTTCGACGAAGCGTTGCAACCCACGGTGAAAGGGTCCGGCTTCGAGCAGCCACCACTGGAGTTCTCCATTCGCATCCCATTCGTCGCTCTGGCCGAATTCGCCGCCCATGAACAGGAGTTTTTTTCCGGGGAACATCCACTGATAGGCCAGCAGAGCGCGGAGGTTGGCGAAGCGCTGCCAGTCGTCTCCGGGCATGCGGCGCAGCAGCGAGCCCTTGCCGTGAACCACTTCATCGTGGGACAGCGGCAGGATAAAATTTTCGTGGTGATGATACAGCATCGCGAACGTGAGATCGTTCTGGTGATACTTCCGATGGACCGGGTCGTGGCTGAAATAGCCGAGCGTGTCGTGCATCCATCCCATGTTCCACTTGAACGAAAACCCCAATCCCCCCAGGTAGGGCGGGCGTGTGACGAGCGGCCACGCGGTGGATTCCTCGGCGATCGTCGCCACGCCGGGAAACTCCACGTGCGTCAGGTGGTTGAATTTCCGGATAAAATCGATGGCCTCGATGTTTTCCCGGCCGCCGTATTGGTTCGGAATCCATTCCCCTTCCTTGCGTGAATAATCGAGGTAAAGCATGGACGCCACCGCGTCCACCCGCAGACCGTCCACATGAAATCGATCGCACCAGAAGAGGGCATTGGCCGTGAGAAAATTGGAAACCTCGTGGCGGCCGTAGTTGAAGATCAGCGTGCCCCAATCCTGGTGCTCGCCTTTGCGCGGGTCCTGGTGCTCGTAAAGCGCCGTGCCGTCGAACCGCGCCAGCGCCCAGTCGTCGCGCGGGAAATGCGCGGGCACCCAGTCGATCAGCACGCCGATCCCGGCCTCGTGGAAGGCATTGACCAGGAATTGAAAATCGGCCGGCGTGCCATAACGGCTGGTGGGAGCGTAGAAGCCGGTGATCTGGTAACCCCAGGAAGGATAAAAAGCGTGCTCGGCGACGGGCATGAATTCGACGTGCGTGAAGCCCATCTGTTTCAGGTATTGGATGAGGGGCCCGGCGAGTTCGCGATAGTTCAAGGATTCGCCCATCGACTTCTTCCGCCAGGAACCGGGATGAACTTCATAGATGCTCATCGGGGAACGCAAGGGATTGCCCTCGCGCCGCCGCTGCATCCAGGCCTCGTCCGTCCATTTGAATTTTTTTGTGTCCCACACGATGGCGGCGTTTTTAGGCGGTGTTTCGAAGAAAAAACCGTAAGGGTCGGTTTTGAGGACGAGGTGTCCGTGCAGGTTGTGGATTTCGAACTTGTAATGCTCACCCTCACCGACGCCGGGAACGAATATTTCCCAGACGCCGGAGGCCCCGAGCGTGCGCATGGCGTGGCAGCGGCCGTCCCAGTTGTTGAAATCGCCGACCACACTGACACGCCGGGCATTGGGCGCCCAGACGGCAAAGCTGGCGCCGGGCACGCCGTCGATGGTGCGCAACTGGGCGCCGAGTTTCTCGTAGATGCGGCGCTCGTCGCCCTTGCCGAACAGGTAGAGGTCCGACTCGCCCAGCGTCGGCAGGAATGAATAGGGATCGCGCCCGCGGCGCACGTTCCCGGCTCTGTCAGTGACGACGAGGTCATAGGCGTACACGCCCTGCGGCGAGGGGATGATTGCCTCGAACAGCCCTGATTCGTGCATGCGGTTAAGCTTGAGGCCCGGCTTGTTTTTCTCGTGAGCCGGCTGGACTTCGACGGAGGCCGCGTTGGGGACCAGCGCGCGCACGACGAGGCCGGAGCTATCGCCCAAGGGGTGCATGCCGAGCAGTTCGTGGGGGGAACGGTGTTGCGTCTCGACCAGACTCCGGACTTCTTTCTGGGTCAGTACCATGTTGGCCGCACTCTAACAGAGTCTTCCCGGAACGACACCAGAAAAGAGCGGCGCCAGACCGGGCGAGTGAAAAATCCGGCTCAACTGCCTTTCGAGGACGTCCAGATCGCCTTCCGCCCACAGCACGAAATCCGCCCTGGCCATTTTCTTCTCGATCGGCCATTGGGCGGCGATGCGCTGCTCGATTTCATCGGCAGTCCAGCCGCGCTCCAGCAATCTTCGGCGCTGGGTGGCCGCAGAACATGCGACACAGATCGTCGCGTCGCACTCCCGCTCGGCTCCCGTCTCAAAGAGCAGCGGGATGAGCACGACCGCGCGCGGCCGTTGTTCGGCCCGCCAGCGATCCACCTGGGATTTCCAGC
>Ga0187860_1001010_pt1 | contig 25906 bp, 21 predicted proteins | sample June2016WEW_10_4_FD_132981 | JGI IMG/M metagenome (GOLD analysis project Ga0187860, IMG submission 132981) | Peatland microbial communities from SPRUCE experiment site at the Marcell Experimental Forest, Minnesota, USA - June2016WEW_10_40 | ecosystem: Environmental > Terrestrial > Soil >...
CTCGGAGATCGGCTTGATCCCGATGCCCGAGTCCGGCCGGATCGACCAGCCGTAGGACTCCCGCAGATACTCGATCAGGCGGCGGGCGTCCTCGGTGCCCTCCTGGAGCTCGAGGCCGGCGTAGACGTCCTCGGTGTTCTCGCGGAAGATCACCATGTCGACCTTCTCCGGGTGCTTCACGGGCGACGGTACGCCGGTGAACCAGCGAACCGGCCGGAGACAGACATAGAGGTCGAGCATCTGGCGTAGGGCGACGTTGAGTGATCGGATCCCGCCTCCGATCGGCGTCGTGAGTGGCCCCTTGATCCCGATCAAGTGGTCGCGGAACGCCTCGACGGTCTCGTCGGGAAGCCACTCACCTGTCTGGTTGAACGCCTTCTCGCCGGCAAGAACCTCCTTCCAGGTCACGCGATGGCCGCGCTTGGCGGCGGCGGCATCGAGCACGAGCCGTGCCGCCGGCCAAATGTCGACACCCGTCCCGTCACCTTCTATGAAGGGGATGATCGGGTTGGCCGGTACCTGCAGCACACCGTCGGGCGACAAGGTGATCTTCTCTGGCATGACCCGGAGCCTACGGGAAGGCGACACGGTGGTCCCACCGCCGGCTGCCCCCCGCCCTGGGCGTGCCCGATCACGAGACTTACGAGGCGGCGGCGGGCTCGGCGTAGAGATCGCGGTCGACAACCGACGCTCGGGCCTCAGCCGACCGGTGCCCCGATTCCGAGGTTCGAGCAGACCTCGATCGTCGCCCGAGACTGGTTCATCGTGTAGAAGTGCAGCCCGGGCACGCCTGCGGCGAGCAGCTCGTCACAGAGCCCGGTCGCCACCTCGACGCCGATCCTGTGGACCTCGTCTGGCTGATCGGCCACGGCGTTGATCCTGGTAGCAAGATCCGCCGGAACGGCGCTGCCGGACATCTCGGCCATCCTCGCCACGGTCCGGGCGTTGGTGTTCGGCATGACCCCCGGCACGATCGGGCGATCCACGCCGAGCCGTGAGAGCTCGTCGACGAGGGCGAAGTAGTCACTCGATTTGAAGAAGAACTGGGTGATGGCGAAATCGGCGACCTCCAGCTTCTGAGCCAGGTAGGCGAGATCGCTCGAGCGGTCGGGCGAGTCCGGATGCCCTTGCGGGTGCGCCGCCACACCGACGCAGAAGTCGCCGACGTCCTTGGCCAGCTCCGCCAGCTCGATGGCGTGCACGAGCTCACCTTCGAAGTAGTGATCCCCCCCGCCAAGCGGCGGGTCGCCACGCAGCGCCAAGACGTTCTCGATCCCGGCCTCCCGATAGGCGGTGAGGATCTCGGAGAGCTCACCGCGGGTGTGGGCGGCGCAGACGAGGTGGGCCATCGGGACGCTGCGGCCCCGGGCTTGCAACCTCACGACGAGCTCGTGCGTGCGCTCGCGAGTCGAGCCACCGGCGCCGTAGGTGATGGAGATGAATGATGGGTGCAGCTGTTCGAGCTCGCCGAGGGCCTTCTCCAGCCGCTGTTCGGAAGTGGCGTTGCGCGGCGGCCAGAGCTCGATCGACACGCAGCGCTCGCCCCCGAGCAGCGTTGTGATGCGGGTCATCGCCCCTCAGTCTGCCAGCTTGCGACAGACTGCCGGCATGGACGAACTCAACGGACGGGTGGCGGTCGTCACGGGCGCGGCGAGCGGCATCGGCCTCGGGATGGCCCGGGCCTTTGCCGGAGAGGGCATGCGGGTGGTACTCGCCGACGTCGACACCGCTTCGTTGGAGTCGGTCCGCGCCCAGCTCACCACGGATGGCGCTGACGCGATCGCCGTGCCGACCGACGTCTCAGATCCGGCTGCCGTCGACGCCTTGCGCGACGCTGCCCTCTCGGCCTTCGGTGGCGCGCACGTCGTGTGCAACAATGCCGGCGTTGCCGTCGGCGGCCCGATCTGGCAAGTACCGCTCGAAGCGTGGAACTGGGTGTTCGGCGTCAACTTCTGGGGCGTCATTCACGGCATGCGCTCGTTCGTGCCGCTCCTCCTCGAACAAGGAGAGGGCCACGTGGTCAATACGGCGTCAGCCGCGGGGCTGACGGCTTCGCCGTTCCTCGGCCCCTACTCGGCCACCAAGCACGCCGTCGTCGCCGTCTCCGAGACCCTGGCGATCGAGCTCGTTGGGACTCCGATCGGCGTCTCGGTGCTCTGCCCGCTGTGGGTGCGCACGCGCATCCACGAGTCGGACCGCAACGCCCCGCCCAGGGTGGCCGAGGTCATCGCCGAGGACCCGGCGTCGCTCGCCGGCGCCCGTGAGGTCGTCGCCGGGTTCGTCAACTCCGGTCTCGCGCCTGAGGTCGTGGCCGACAAGGTGGTGGAGGTGGTGAAGGAGGGGGGTTTCTGGGTGTTTCCCCACGACGAGCTGCGCGATGCCGTCCGCCGGCGTGGGGAGAGCATCGCCGAGGGGCAGCTTCCGTCGTTCTCGCTGTTCACCTGAGCGCCCGCCATCCGCACCGGGTGAGGCGCTCAGCCGGGCCTTATTGTGGTGCCACTGGCAGGGTTTTCGGCGATTATCGGCGGGTTCGCCCCCCGGTAGGCTCCCGGCGATGAATTCGACTGTCGGCGACCACCGGTTCATCTTTGTCGGCGGCCTGCACGGCAGCGGTGCTTCGCGAGTGACTTCCATGCTCGGCCACCACCGCCTTGTTTCGACCCTGCACGCACCGGGACGACCGGACGGCGAGGGCGAGGAGCTCCAGAGTGTCTTCGATACCGCGGCGACGGAGGGAGGTCCCGACAAGTGGGCGTTCTCCCCAAAGATGCACCTGACGGACGCCTCGTCGGCGTGCGGGCCCGAGAGCGCCGACGAGCTTTGGCGGTCATGGGGACCGTACTGGGACCTGTCAAAGGGCATCCTCGTGGAGCGCTCGGCGCCGAATCTGGCGAGAGGGCGATTCCTCCAGGGACTGTTCCCGGGTGCCTACTTCATCATGGTGATGCGCCATCCGGTCGCCATGGTCGAAGCCACTGGCAACGGGTCGCGTGCGAGCCGCTTCTCACGTCTCGAGCACTGGGTCGTAGCTCACGAGACGATGGCCGACGACTTGCCCCACCTCGAGCACGCGCTCATCTTGAGGTACGAGGATCTCGTGGTCGATACGCGGCGCGAATACGGTCGCATGCTCGAGTTCCTCGAGCTTCCCTGGTCTCCATCGGTGTTCGATCTCAGGCTGACTGGGAACGAGGCCTACTACCGATCCTGGGCGAGGGGGTCCCCTCTGGCTCGCATGTCGAGCCAGAGAGCGGAGCGGGACCTGAACACGCGGGTGGAGGGGTTCGGCTACAGCTTGCGGCCGCCCTACGTGGCGACTACCTCGGCCACCTCGGGGTTGCACGCACGGGTGTCCCGCCAGGCGGGCGCCAGGACCGAGTCCGGCACCGGCGCAGCCCCGAGCCAAGCAAGCTCGACCTCTTCGCTGAGGACCGCCTCGCTTGCGCCACCGTCCCGTCCGGCGAGCCCAGCATCTCCAGCTCACCGGAGAGCCCGGAAGGCTGACGACGCAGGAGCGCGGAGAGAGCTCCGCAGCGCCGCCCGCGGCGGGTTCGCCTTCACGGTGGGGATCTTCGTCAGCACGCTCTTCCAGTTCGGCTTCTTGACGCTCGTTGCCCACACGCTCGACCAGAGCGCCGTCGGCGCCTTGCTCGAGGCCATCGCCATCTTCACGATCTGCAACAACGTCGCCGAGCTCGGTGCAGACACGGGCCTGTTCAGGTTCTCCCCGATCTTCCTCAAGCGACGGCCGCAGGACATCCGGCGCCTCCACGCGGCCGCGCTCGTCCCCGCGCTCATCGCCTCGGTGCTCGCCGCCGCCTTGGTGTACGTCTACGCCCCGCAACTCGTCCACATCTTCGTTCACCATGTGCGTCGCCCGGGGACGAGCACCTCCCTTCGAATCCTCGCCTTCTTCCTCCCGGCGGTCACCTTGACCACAGTGATGTGCGCCGGCCTCCGAGCCTGGACGCTTCGCGTGCCCCTGATCATCAACTACTTCCTGAGTCCGATCACCCGCCCGGTGATCTTCGCCGGCTTCCTCGTGATCGGTGTGACGCTGAAGCTGGCCACGATCGCCTACGTCGCCCCGATCGCTGCAGGCTTCGGCTTGGCTGCGATCGTCCTGGCCACAAAGCTCCGCAGCACGACGGGCGAGCCCGGTGAGCCGGCGGCGTCCTGGGGCGACGTCGCCGCCCAGTTCTGGAGGTTCAGCCTCCCGCGTGCCTTCGGTGCCGTCTTCCAGATTCTCGTCCTCTCGCTCGACGTTCTCCTCGTCGGAGCGATCCTGTCGACCAGGCAAGCAGCCGCGTACTCCGTGGCGAGCCGCTACATCCAGTTCAGCACGTTCGCTCTCACGGCGATCATTGCGAGCGTCATGCCGCAGATGAGCAGGCTGATGGACGCCCGCGACTACCCGGCCGTGAAGGTCGTCTACAAGTCCTGTACCTGGTGGACGATCGCTGCCTCCTGGCCGCCCCTGCTCGTACTGGCGAGCTTCTCGCCGTTGTTCCTCTCCCTCTTCGGCCACGGGTACGTCGTCGCCTCCTCCGCACTGACGATCCTCTCGCTCGCCATGCTCGCCAGCACCGGAACGGGACCGAACGGAGCACTGCTTCAAATGGCGGGCCGCAGTGGCGTGATCCTCGCCTTGCAGGCGACCAGCTTGGTCATCAACGTCGGGCTCAACCTCTGGCTCATCCCTCGCCTGGGCCTCACGGGGGCGGCGATTGCCTGGACGGCCTCGATCCTCTTCATCGCGACGCTGACCAACACGATTCTTTGGCGTAATTTCCGCATCGAGCCATTCGGCTCTGGATATCTGATCACCGCCGGGGCCGTGCTCGGCTGCTACGGGGTGCTCGGCCTCGCTACCCGCCTTGTGTTCGGCACCGGTGTCATTGCCTTCCTTCTCTACGCCGTCGTCAGCACTGTGCTCTGCGGGCTCGTGCTGTTCAGATTCCGCGCCACGCTGAATTTTGACGCGTTCGAGTCGCTCTATTCATCGCTATTCCGCAGGGTACGCCAGTTCCGGGCAGCGATGGTGCCCAACCGTGCACGCTAGAGTGGGCTCATGACCGAGATGCCGCCTGCTGAGGTCGCGCCCCGGCTCCTGTACGTGCTGGGTTCGATGAGGAGCGGCACGACTATGATCTCCCGCCTCATCGGCTCCGCGCCTGGGACGCTGGCCATCGGTGAACTGAACAATACCTGGCGGATCATCGAGCTCGATCAGCGCTGTTCGTGCGGTGCTACGACTACAGATTGTCGAGTATGGGGGCCTTCGTTGGTGTCCATCGCTGCGGTCGAGCTCGCGGGGGAAATGAGAGAGCTACGCGCGCGTGTGGAACGCCAGCGAAGAATCGTGGAGCTACTGCGGCTGCGTCAAGTTCCCCGTCGTCGCTGGCCAGCCGACGTGGCGAGATATGTGGATGTCCTCAGAGCGCTCATCGACAGCCTCTCTGAGCATTCGGGTGCAACAACCCTTGTCGACTCATCCAAATCTGCGGCGGGGTTCTGTCTCGCCTGGCTTGCCGTTTCCGGATCCGTCTCAGCGGTCCATCTGCTCCGTGACCCGCGAGGTGTCGTGTTCTCCGAGGCGCGCCGAACCCACGAGAGTGACCTCTTCACGAAGGCTCCGCCCAGGCGACGATCCGTCTTCCGAAGCTTATCAGAGTGGAATCTCGCCAATGCAGAGGCTACATTTCTTGGGCGTGCCGCAGCTAGCTATGTGTCAGTCTGGTATGAGGATATATGCAGAGATCCAGCAACGAACTTGGACATTATATGGAGGCAGAGCGGTGTTCCTGCTGGAGCTCGGTTCGAGTCCAGTTCGTCGGCGTTGCTGACGACGGCCCATATCCTGGCGGGTAATCCAAGTCGCATTGGGCAGGGTATCGACCTCCAGCTGGATGAAGAATGGCGTCGGCGTCTCAGCGTTGGAGAACAGCGTGCCATCTCCGTAGCAACGCTCCCCACTCGTGCGCTCGTGTCGGTAGCAAATCGCGTGGTGGGTGCAAAAAAGGATGCGTAGCTTCGTGAGGCACACAGACGGAACAGGCGTCACGGGTCGCCCCTACCTGAGCGCTGATGTCGGTTCGGGCCGCGGGTATCTCGGGCCTGATTATACTGGGTGCGCACGAGGGCTTCCGCAGCCGCTGGCCCCGATTGATCAACGAGGTTCTCGACGACCAATGAGCTGGATCGATGCCCAGGTGATAGGTGCTGCACAGCTCGGCGTGCAGTACTTTGCTCGACACAGTCGGCCGATCCCGACGTGAGCGACCTGCCGCGCCAAGCGCGATCGGCCGCCAACGAGCTGGTGAGACGGTCGGAGTTCTCGTGGAGACGGGCGACCGCTCGTTCCCGCGCCCTGCCGAACTTCGTCATCATCGGCGCGTATCGAACTGGGACGACCTCGCTCTACCGATGGGTGGTCAGTCATCCAGAGGTGGACCCCGCCTTCACGAAGGAGGTGCACTACTTCGACATTGACTACGGACGTGGTCTCGATTGGTACCGGGCGCACTTCGGTTATGCACGACCGGGTCGCCTGAACATCGAGTCCAGCCCGTACATGTTGTTCCACCCGTTGGCGCCCGAGCGAGCCGCTCGTGACCTCCCCCGCACGACCCGGTTCATCGCGCTCCTGCGCGAGCCGGTGGAGCGCGCCGTGTCGCACTATTTTCATGCCTGCAAGTCGGGTTTTGAGACCGAGTCCTTCGAGCGGGCGATCGAGCTCGAGCCCCAGCGCCTCGCCGGGGCCGAGGACGCCGTTCGACGCGGCGAGCTGAGCCAGGCCTATCGACAGCTGTCGTACGTGAAGCGGGGCGAGTACGCCGGTCAGCTCGTGAGATGGTTCGAGGCCGTCGGGCGCGATCGGGTCCTCGTGCTCGAGAGCGAGCAGGTGTTCTCCGATCCCGAGACCCTGTCCGGAGTCTCAGACTGGCTCGGGCTGTCGAAGGTGGACGTTCCGTATGAGAGCCACAACGCCGCCAGGCGACCGAGCCAGATCGCCCCCGACCTCCTCGATCGCCTCGCCCGCCACTACGAGCCCTTCAACGAGGAGCTATTCGCCCTGCTCGGCCGGAGGTTGTGGACAAACGAGGCGTGAGGCGTGACGGTGACGGTGGGGTGAGAAGACGCCTCCGGTTCATTGCAAAGCTGTAGACGCGGATGCTCCCGGCGCCTCGGCGCCCGGGTGGTGATCAGCTCCAGAGCCGGTAGCGATAGCGGTGGAGCAGCGGCAGGGCGGGGATCGTCGCCGTCAGCCGGTCACGAGGGCTCATCTCGCGCACCCAACGGACATCAGGGGACAGTGTGACGAGACCCTGCGAGAACCGCATCGGGTTGCCGCCCACCGCATGGCTCGGGGTGAGCTCCACATCGCGCTCTCCGACGAGCGGGAGCGGGTCCGGGTCGGAGCCGAGCTGAACGACGATGCGACGCAGCTCTGCGTGAGGACGAGCCATGAGATCCTCGTATCGGACGAGCTGGTAGCGGTCCCCGAGTGACGCTCGCAGGAACGCCTCGATCGCCAGGTTCAAGCCCAACCATTTCCTCGAGCTCGTCGCCGGGCTGAGCACCTCCAGGCTGGCGCCTTCCTTGCCCGGGTCGAGCTTCGGCCGGGACCACGAGTAGGCGGGTCCGCGCGGGTCGCGCACGAGATGGATGAGGTGGAGCTCGATGCCTGGATGGCCCGCGAGGAGCATGGCGTCGCTCGGGCTCTTGGAGGAGTCGACGATGGCCGGACGCTCGGCGCGCTCGATGACGCGCTGGTACACGGCGTACAGGTACTTGGCGTAGTCAGCGACGTCGTCCACCGAGCGCGACCGATGGTTGGCGAGCAGCAGCTTGGGAAGGTACCGCTGGCGGCTCGTCGAGCGGAGCAGGTCACGAAGCCCGGTCTCGTCGACTCCGACGGTCGCCATCGCTTCCTCGACGATCCCCGTCCAGAACGGGCATTCGTCCATGGTCAGACCGCAGGCGCACCGGTGCGAGGACACGGGCTTTCCGTCCGTCATGTCCCGGAACTCGCCGAGAGACGTGTACTCGGGGAGCTCGCCGAGGATTCGGTCGAGCAAAGTCGTCCCGCTCCTCGCCCATCCCGCCACGAAGACGACCTTCATGCCCGGGCACCGTCCTCGCGTGCCTCTGCGCCGGCGGCACCCGACAGCAGCTCGGCGACCCTGCGCTCGAATGCGGCACGCGAGTAGCGCTCGCGCCAACGAACCAAGGTGTCCTCCGACCGCTTCGCCAGCTCGCCGCGGTCGGTCGCAAGCAGCCGGAGCGCCTCGGCATAGTCCTCGAGCGTCTCGCAAACGGCACCCACGTCGTCGACCACCTCCGGCATGCACCCGCGTGGCGAGACAATCGGGATGACGCCGTGCTCCATGGCCTCGAGGAGGACGAGGGGGACGCCTTCGTTGCGCGAGGGCAGGACGAACACATCCGAACGGTGTAGGAGGCGGCACCGGACGTCGGCGTCGACGGCCTCAATCCGCCGGTAACGACCGCCCAGGCGCTCGAGCGGCTTGAGGAGTGCCTCGATGTCCGGATCAACCGCGCTGCCTGCGAACGCCCAGGCAAACGGTTCATCCTCCAGCATGTCGGCGAGCTCGGCGACCACGTCGACACCTTTGAACCGGAAGTGATGGCTGAGGAACACCACGCGAACGTCTGCCCCGTCTGTGGAGGAACTGGGCTCGCCACTGTCTGCGAGCGCCGCCTCAGGAGCCGCCGCACGAGCCGCATGACGACCCGCATGACGAGCCGCCTCAGGAGCCGCCGCACGAGCCGCCTGACGAGCCGCGTGCGCTCCCTGCCGGCCCTCGCCGTGGTAGCGCGATTCGCAGGTGACCCCGTTTTGCAGGACGTGGATGTCGACGGCGCCCAATTCACGCAGCGGAGCCACGAGCATTGACCCGAGAACCCAGAACTCGCTCCGCCGGAGGAGCCAGCGCCAGAGCGGCGCCAAGGGTCCCCGCGGCCTCAACCCGGAGAGATCTGCGGCTTGCACGTGGATCACGATCCGACGGCTGGTAAGGGCAGCGATGGTCCAGATCAGGAGATCCCGATATAGGGCCGCAGCCGGCACGCCCGTAGGCCCCGAGATCGCGATGCTCACGTAGGCCGTGTACCCGGGTGCCCAGCGCACCGCCTGCACCACGTAGTCCGCCAACCGCCCGAGCGTGGCCCACAGTTTTCGAACCTTCACGCGTCCGATCTCGGACAGGTCGCCCGTCGCCGCGTTCACCCAGTGCCCGTCGCCGACGCGGTCGATTACCTCCCGGACCATGTCGTTCACGACGGCGCTGCCGTGTACCGGTGGTGGCAAGGCGCCCCAGGCCAGGACACGGGTCCCGCTGTCTCGATTCGCCAGCCGGGTCATGGCCGGCGTCCCGGCAGCCGGTCTCGTCATCGCGTGCTTGAGGAGGCACGCGCCCTCCGAAGCCAGCGCCTCGGAAGCTCGAGCCGCGGCGACCGGCGAAGGTACCAGAACCAGGCGGACGGGTAGCGGGTGATCCACACGCCGTGCGCGGCTCGTACGCGGGCGGAACCTTTCCTCGACGCTTGGTACTTGCGCGCCGGATTGGAGCGTGCACCGACGTCGAGGTGGATGACGGGCGCCGCAGCCGATCGCACGGACTTGCCTCCCGCCTTGCGAATCCGGAGGCAGAAGTCGAGATCAGCCGCTCCGTACAACCCGTGCTGGACCGCATCAAAGCCTCGCATCGCTTCGACCGTCGATCGTCTCACGGCGAGGCAGGCTGCTGGTCCCCAATCGGCGCCTTGGTCCAGGTTGCGCCGAGCGGCCTCGACATCGGCGCCGACATAGCTGTTGCGGCTCCAGCTGAGCCATGGCTGGAAGGTCCCGCCGGCGCAGCAAACTCGACCGTCGGGGCCCAAGATGATCGGCAGTACGAGGTCGGAGCTGGATCGGACAACCTCGTCGATGAAGAGGGCGACCTCTTCGGTGAACAGCACGTCGTTGTCGACGAACACAAGCCAGTCGCTGTTAGCTCGCTCTATCAAGTAGTTGCGGCCGCCGGGGGCACCGAGATTCGTTCCCTCGCCGAAGACCTGGAGATCGTGGCCGAGGCGATGGGCAAACCGCTCGCGTACCGATGCGGAGTCACCGCCAGCGCCGTTGTCGAGCAGGAGCAACGGGGCGGACCAGCCCGCGTCCTCGTAGCTCTGCAACGCCTCGAGCGTCAGCTTCTCCTGGTCGTTCGTGAGCATCAACCAACTGAGTGACGCCAGGCCCTCTCGAGAACCGGCGCGATCGTCTGCCTCCTCAGTCACGGTGCCGGCGACCTTCCAAGCGATCCGGATGGCCTCATGCAGCCGACGTCGATGGGATCGTGCGCGCCGACTCCGAAAAGGAGATCGTCGTTCCAGCCGGTCGTGAGCCCATGGGCCCGAATCATACCGGTCATCAGCTCGCGCCTCGCGCCCGAGATCGTGGCCGGGAGGGTCGTGGAGACGCTGAAACCGAAGGGTCTCCGGTGCTCCTCGGCGGGGCGCTGAGCTCCGTTCGGCTCCAGTGCACCGCTCGGCCTTGCACCGCGGGGCTCTGGCGCGCTCTAGCGCGCCGCTCGGCGCTCGGCTGCCCGCACGGCGTTGCGGAGCAGCATCGCCCGGGTCATGGGGCCGACCCCGCCGATGCGGGGCGTGATCCAACCGGCCACCTCGGCGACGTCGTCGTTGACATCGGAGAGCAGCTTGCGCCCCTCCCAGGACGTGCCGGCGCCGACCACGGCCGCCCCAGGCTTGACCATGTCCGCCGTGACGAGCCCGGCGCGACCGGCGGCGGCGATGACCACATCGCCCTGCCGCACGTAGGAGCCCAGATCGGAGACCCCGGTGTGCACCACCGTGACAGCGGCGTTGCAGCGCGGGCGCTTCAGGGACAGCAGCATCGCCAGAGGGCGCCCGATCGTGAGCCCTCGCCCGATGATGACGACATGACGCCCTTCGACCGGCACATCGTAGGCGGAGAGCAGCTCGACGATCCCTGCGGGCGTGCACGGCAGCGGTCCCGGCGAGCCCATCACGAGCCGACCGAGGTTCTCCGGGTGGAGACCGTCGACGTCCTTGGTGGCGTCGACCGCCAGCAGCGCCTCGTCCTCGTCGAGCCCAGCCGGGAGTGGGAGCTGCACGAGGAAGGCGTCCACGGCAGGATCCGCGTTGTAGCGGGCGATGACGGCCATCAGCTCGCCGGCTGACACGTCGGCGGGGAGGTGCTCGCCCACTGAGGAGATGCCGATCTCGGCACAGTCGTCGTGTTTCTTGGCGACGTAGCGTTGGCTCGCCGGATCGTCGCCGACGAGGATCGTGCCGAGGCCAGGTGTCACCCCGCCCGCAGTGAGCTCGGCGACAGTCTTCGCCAGCTCGGTCTTCATCCGTTGTGCGAGCGCCTCGCCGTCGAGCAGGACTGCGGTCATGGCCGGGGCTCCTTGGTCGTTGTCAGGGTGTCGGTCAGTGTGCCAGTCAGTCGCTGGTCGGTGTCATCAGTGGCGGAAGTGGCGCTCACCGGTGAGCACCATGGCGATGCCACGCTCATCGGCTGCGACGACGATCTCATCGTCCCGTAGGGAGCCGCCCGGCTGCACGATCGCTCCGACCCCCGCGTCGGCGATGGCATCGAGACCGTCCCGGAACGGGAAGAAAGCGTCGCTCGCCCCAGCCCCCCCGGCGGCTCGCCCATCGGCCTTGCGCGCCGCCAGCCCGGCCGCGTCGACCCGGCTCTGCTGGCCACAACCCACGCCCACCACCTGGCCGCCCGACGCCAGCACGATGGCGTTCGACGACGTGCGGGCACAGACAAGCCAGGCGAGCTCGAGATCGCGCCACTGCTCGGGCGTGGGTGCCAGCTTCGTGACCACACGCCAGGACTCACGGGATGCGAGGAGCCGGTCCGGCTCTTGAACGAGAGCGCCCCCATCCACCTGCCGGAAGCCCATCCCGAGCGGTCCAGGCGGCGTGGCCTCGAGCGCTCGCATGTTCTTGCGCCGCTCGGCGAACAGCGAGATCGCGCCCGGCGAGTAGCCCGGCGCCACGAGCACGTCGACGACCGGGTTGGCGACGATCGCCGCGGCCAGCATGTCGTCGACCGGCCCGGACAGCGCCACGATGCCACCGAAAGCCGACTGAGGATCGGCCGCGAACGCCAAGCTGTAGGCCGTGGCGACCTCCGCTCCCACGGCCACGCCGCAAGGGTTCGCGTGCTTGACGATGACCGCCGCAGCCTCGGCACCTCCGAGGCCGGCCACCTCGTGCACCAGGCGCCAGGCTGCGTCGGCGTCGAACAGGTTGAGGTAGGAGAGCTCCCTGCCTCCGTGCTGGACGGCCGAGTCCCACCAACCAGGGCGGCCGCCGATGACCCGGTAGCGGGCGCCGTTCTGATGCGGGTTCTCGCCGTAACGAAGGCCCTGCGCCCTCTCCAGCGCGACGTGGATGGTCGGCGGCAGCTCGCCGGGCCCGGGAGCATTTTCGTCGAACCACGTCACGATGGCGGCGTCGTAAGCGGCAACGTGGGCAAAGGCCGCACGTGCGAGCGAGCGGCGCGTGGCCGGCGTGACCTCTCCCTCACGGCGTAGCTCGTCGAGGACCGATCCGTAGTCGGACGGGTCGACCACGACCGCCACGTGAGCGTGGTTCTTGGCCGCTGCCCGCACCATCGTCGGACCGCCGATGTCGATCATCTCGACCGACGGCTCCGCCCGGAACGGGTAGAGGTTGCAGGCGACGATCCCGATGGGCTCGATGTGCTGGGCAGCCAGGTCGTCGCGGTGCGACGGCTTGTCGAGGTCGGCGAGAATCCCGCCGTGGATGGCCGGGTGAAGAGTCTTCACCCGGCCTGACAGCATCTCTGGCGCTCCCGTGACGTCCTCGACCTTCAGATGGGGTATCCCGGCGGCGGCGAGCGCCCCGGAGGTCCCGCCGCTGGCGATGAGCTCTACGCCGAGTGCCACGAGCCCGGCGGCGAACGCCTCGAGGCCCGACTTGTCGAACACCGAGAGCAACGCCCTCACTCTTGTCTCCTTTGATCGCAGTGTGAGCAGCCGTCGAGTACCAAGCCCTGGTCGAGCACCTTCGCGATCGTGGCTGGATACAGGCGGCGCTCGACGGCCTTGATCCGCTCGTGCAACGCGGCAGCGGTGTCGCCGGGCAGGATCGGCACCTTCTCTTGCGCCAGTACCGGACCAGCGTCCACCTCGAGCGTGGCGATGTGGACCGTGCATCCCGTCTCGGGCACGCCGGCTGCCAGCGCCTCGTCGACTGCGTGCCAGCCCTTGAACGCGGGCAGCAGTGCCGGGTGGGTGTTGAGGATCCGTCCCGGGTAGGCCTCGTGGATCGAACGACCGAGGATCGTGCCGTACCCTGCCATCGCCAGCAGTGCCACGCCGTATCCCGCCAACGCCGCCACGACGCTGTCAGTGAAGGCGTCACGCTCAAAACCCGACCCGAAGTCCGACCGCACGACTCGCTCCACCGGGATCCCTGCCCGCCTGGCGATCTGCTCGGCCCCACACTCGCGATCGACGAGCACCACGGCGACCGGCAGGCCGGCTTCGATCAGCGCTTCGAGGATCGAGCCCGTTCCCGAGGCGAGGACCGCGATGCTCACGAGGATGCACGGTACCAGCGCCCGTGAGGGCGCCAAAGCTCGCGATCGGAAGACGGAACGCACAGAGTAGTGCCGCCAGCGCTCTCGGTGGTAGAGCATGGGTGGCCTCCCGCGCTAGCATCCGAGCGGTAGGAGTCATCTTGGGTTCGTCGCGCGACCGTGCGGCCTCCCGAGGGACGCGAACAAGGAGTGCTCCGCTGAGCGACGTTCCGCTGGGCGAGGGATGGTGGACCGCCTCGGACGGTAGGTGGTACCCACCGGATGCTCAGCCTGACGCGGCCGCGAGCGGGGCGCGGGACGCCAACCCGTACGCCCAGCCGGCCGAAGGATGGTGGAAGGCCTCGGACGGCAACTGGTACCCGCCTGAGCTCCACCCGGACCGGCTCGGCCCGACGGTTGCTCTCGCAAAGCCGCCGACACGACCTGCAGTGACGCGAGCGACGACGGCAGCCGCGCCCGGGGGCCTTGCCCAGTCACTGCACCCGTCACCTTCGGCTCCGGGCACACCGACCTTGCCGGGCGTGCCGGAGCTGTTCTCGACACCGGCGCCGGCGCCCGCAACGGCGCCTCCGGTGAGGCCGCCGGTCATTCCCCCCGAGGCGGCCGTCGCTGCCGCTCGGTCAGTCCCGTCCACTACGCCCGGCCGTCCGGCCGGCCCTGCGGTCTCGCCGGAGTGGTCGGCTGCCCCGGCGCCGGGCGGAGCGCCACGTCCGACCGATGCGCTCTCGATGCCGCCAGGATCGGTCGCCGAGGACGGCAGGATCTCCCTTGACCTACTGACTTCCGGGCCGCTCGGGCGTCCGGCAGGAGCAGCTACACCGCCGATCGGCGGCAGCTCCGGCGGTGTGGCCAGAGCGGGCACCCCCGCCGGAGGGCCAGGCGGCACGGCCAGGAGAGGACCGGACCGGTTGAGGCCCGTCACGCCGGGTTTCGGCGACACCCATACGCCCCCACACGGCTCCACGGTGCGTGAGGAGCTCCCGATGAGCCGGCTCGGCCAAGGCGCCCCACAGGGCCAACGCGGTCAGCTGGCGCGACTGGACGGCTTCGACGAGTGGGTATCGTCGGTCGCCCGCGACACGCCACGACCTCCGTCAGCGCGCCCGTCGCAGCCGCCTCAACGCCTCATGGGGGTAGCGGACGTCCTGAGCAGTGCGCATGTCACGATGGGTGGGCCGGCCTCGGCCGTGCCCCACAAGTCGATGCAAGAGTCGGACTTCTACGTGATGAAGCCCGCGAAGAAAAAGCCGAGCAAGGGCCGGCCCACGAATGCGCCACCACGGACCAAACTCGCGACCTCGGTGTTCCTCTTCATCATCGTCGCCGTGCTGGTTGGCGTCACCCTCGCCTTCTTCTACCTGCATCACTGAGGCTCGAGGTCAGTCGAGGAACCGGTAGAGCGGGAACGCATCCGTCAGCGCTCGCACGCGCTCGACGATCTCGCCGGCGCCAGCGGCCGCGTCCGGCACGAGGGCGTCGGCCAGCAGCGCCCCGACCTCCTCGAACTCCGCTGGCCCGAAGCCTCTCGACGCCAGCGCCGAGGCGCCGAAACGCAGGCCGCTCACGCCAGGTTCACTCTGGGCGTCGTAGGCGAGCGGGATGGCGTTCGCCGAGATCCCGAGGCCGTTCAACCGGGCGAGCTCGCCCCACGCCTCGCGCCCCGACGGGGCGAGATCGACGAGCAGCTGGTGCACGTCGGTCCCGCCGGTGACGACGGTCACTCCGGCGCGCGGCTCGGCCGCCACGAGCGCCCGGGCGATCGTCTGTGCACCCGCAACCGTCCGCTCCATACGGTCGCGGTAGGCATCGGTCGTGGCGATCCCGAACGTCACCGCCTTGGCGGCGATCACGTGGGGCAACGGGCACCCCTGCTCGCCGGGGTAGACGGCAGCATCGACGCGGGCGGCCAGCTCGCCTTGACAGAGGATCGCCCCACCGCGGGCACCGCCCAGCGTCTTGTGCACCGTCATCGTGCAGACGTCGGCATACCCCACCGGGTCAGGATGGAGCCCGGCTGCGACGAGGCCGGCGAAATGGGCCATGTCGACGACGAGGTACGCCCCGACCGCGTCGCAGATCTCCCGGAACCGGCGGAAGTCGAGGAATCGCGAGTAGCACGACCATCCGGCGAATATCACCTTCGGCCGGTGCCGGTGTGCGAGCGTCTCGACCTCGTCCATGTCCACGAGGCGATCGTCCTCGCGAACGTGGTAGGCGATGGCGTCGTAGTAGCGGCCTGCGAACGTGTCAGGGTGGTAGTGCGTCGGGTGGCCACCGTGGGCGAAATCCCAACCCAGTACGGGATCCCCCGGCTCGCACAAGGCATGGAGAACACATTGGTTCGCGCTCGCGCCCGAGTACGGCTGCACGTTGGCGTGGGCAGCGCCGAACAGCGACTTGGCACGCTCGATCGCGATCGTCTCGATCTCGTCGACCCAGTCGCAGGTGTCGTATTCGCGATGCCCCGGGTAGCCGTCGGCGTACTTGGCAGTGAGGATCGACCCCTGGGTTTCCAGCACCGCCCGAGGCGGCACGCTTTCGGAAGCGACCAGGTCCAACGTGGCCCGCTGGCGGGCGAGCTCTCCGGAGATCAGCTCGGCGATCTCAGGATCGAGCTCGGCCAGCGGCGAATCGAAGATCCGGGCGGCATCGACCACGAGGTCGACCGCCGGATCGGCAGGATCAGGAGTCTCCATCCCCGGCAGCGTAGGCATGCCCGACGATCTCCACGTCAAAACCCGCCCGCCTGGCATCGTCGATCACCGTGCGGGCATGGGCCGGGTTGCGCGTCTCCAGCACGAGGTGCACGCCGTTCTCCCGCACGTGCAGGTCGAAGCCCTCCCTCAAGTGGTCCACCTCCAGCAAGTTCGCCCCGCTCGAACCGATGCACGTCAACAGCTTGGCGAGGTTGCCGGGGCGGTCCGTCATCCGTGCGAACAGGACGAGCCGGCGCCCGGCGCGAGTCTCGTGGCGGCGGATCGTCGGAGCGAGCACACCGGTGTCCACGTTGCCGCCGGAGAGCACGACCACCGCGGTACCGCCGGCGGCCTGCTCAGCGGTCACGCGGTTCCCGAGCACGGCCGCCACGCCGACGGCGCCGGCACCTTCGACGACGAGTTTCGCCCGCTCGAGGAGCATCACCATGGCATCGGCGATGTCGTCCTCGCTGACGGTGACGACCTCGTCGACGTACTCGGCGATGAGCGGGAGCGTGAGCTCTCCTGGGCGCTTCACGGAGATGCCGTCCGCCAGCGTCCCGGTCGCCCGCACCTCGACCGGGCGGCCTTCGGCGAGCGAGGCGGGGAACGGGGCGACGTTGGCGGCCTGCACGGCCACCACACGCACCGACGGCTTGAGGGACTTGATCGCCAGCGCGGTTCCGCCGGCCAGGCCACCCCCGCCGAGTGGTATCAGGACAAGCGAGAGGTCGGCCACGTCCTCCACGAGCTCGAGGCCGAGGGTGCCTTGGCCGGCGATGATGGCCGCGTCGTCGAACGGGTGCACCAGCACCTTGCCCGTCTCCGCCACCCGGGCTCGCGCGAGCTCGAGACACTCGTCGATGCCTTCTCCACCGAGATGGACGGTCGCCCCGTAGGCGATCGTCGCCTCGGACTTCGAGATCGAGGCCTCAGCGGGCATGAACACCTCGCAGGGCACCTGACGCCGAGCCGCCACGAAGGCGGCGGCTTGAGCGTGGTTGCCGGCGCTCGCAACGACGATGCCGGCGCGCGCCGCCTCCCCGAGCGCAGCCAGCTTGTTCGACACGCCCCGCACCTTGAACGAACCGGTCCGCTGAAGGTTCTCCGCCTTGTACACGACCAGAGACCCGAGCAGTTCGGTGAGAAGTCTCGAATTGAAGATGGGCGTCCGGATGGCCACGCCCTCCAGATGCTCGCGTGCGCGCTCGATGTCCTCGAACGTGATCGCCGCAGACGGCGCGGCGCCACCGGCTGCCCCGGTCCCGGTCACGCCATGGTGCTCACAGGCGCGGCTGGTCGGCGGACCACTTGCCGGAGAGGGCCCGGACGACGCTGACCATGAGCTCCCCGGCTTCGGTGGGGTTTCTCGCGACGGTCACCCCGGCGGCGGCCAAGGCCTCCATCTTCGCCTTCGCCGTCCCCTTCGAGCCCGATACGATCGCACCGGCGTGGCCCATCTTGCGGCCCTCGGGCGCCGTCACCCCGGCGATGTAGGCGACGACCGGTTTGGTCATCTCGTTGCGGATGTACTCAGCAGCCCGCTCCTCGCCGTCGCCACCGATCTCGCCGATCATCATGATCGCCCGGGTCTCCGGATCGGCCTGGAAACCCCGCAGCACGTCGACGAACGTCGTCCCGGGCACCGGGTCGCCGCCGATGCCGACGCAGGTCGTCTGGCCGACACCTTGTTGTGACAGCTCGTGGAGCGCCTGGTAAGTGAGTGTCCCGGAACGGCTGACGATCCCGACCGGCCCTCCGGGCAGGGCGATGTCGCCCGAGGTGATGCCGATGTTGCACTTGCCGGGGGAGATCACGCCAGGGCAGTTCGGCCCGACGAGACGCGTGCGGGGGAAGTCGCGGCGCAGACGCGCCCACAGGAGGGCCTCGTCCTTGGCCGGGATGTGCTCGGTGATGCACACGACGAGCCTGATGCCGGCCTCCGCTGCGGCGAGGACGGCATCGGCCGCGCCGCCCGGGGGCACTGCGACAAACGAGGCGTCGGCGCCCTCACGCGCGACGGCGTCGGCAACATCGTTGTAGATGGGGATGCCTTCGACGTCCTGCCCACCTTTGCCGGGCGTGACCCCGGCGACGACCTTGGTGCCGTAGGCGCGGTTGCGCAACCCGTGGAAGCGGCCCTGGCTGCCGGTCAACCCTTGGACGACGACCCTGGTGTGCTCGTCGACGAAGATGCTCACGAACGGCCTCCTGCGATCTCGACGGCCCGCTTGGCAGCACCGAGCATGGTGAGCTCCGGCACGAGTCGGCCGGACCGGTGGTCCTCCAGCATCGTGCGTGCCTGCTTGGAGTTCGTCCCGTCCAGGCGGATCACGATCGGCGACGAGAGCTCGACTCGCTCGAGCGCGTCCAGGATCCCCTGGGCGACCTCGTCGCAGCGGACGATGCCGCCGAAGATGTTGACGAGGATCACCTGGACGTTCGGGTCGGTATTGATGACCTCGAGGGCATTCGCCATCACTTCGGCGTTGGCGCCTCCACCGATGTCGAGGAAGTTCGCTGCGCTCCCGCCGACCTGGTTGACGACATCCAGCGTGGACATGGCGAGCCCGGCGCCGTTGGCGATGATGCCGACCGTCCCGTTCAGTCCGATGTAGTTGAGACCCTTCTCTTTCGCGAGTTGCTCCCGCTGGTCGACGTGCCCGATCGCCTCGATCTCGGACCACTCTGGGTGCCGGAACGCCGCGTCGTCGTCCAGCGTGACCTTGGCGTCGAGCGCGTGCACGCGCCCGTCGGTCGTGAGCACGAGTGGGTTCACCTCGACGAGGTCGGCATCCCCCTCGATGTAGCACCGGTAGAGCTGCACGAGGATCTGCGCCGCTTGCTCCAGGGCTTCAGCGTCGAGACCGGCGTCGGTCACGAGCTGGAGCGCGGCCTGCTGGTCGAGGCCGTCGAGCGGATCGATCTGCAACCGGGCGATCGCCTCGGGGGACTCATCGGCCACCTGCTCGATGTCGATACCGCCGCGAGCCGACACCATCGCCAGATGGTTCCTGGAAGCCCGGTCGAGCGTGAAGCTCGCGTAGTACTCCTTGGCTATGTCGGTGGCGTGCTCGATCCACAGCCGCTTGACGATGTGGCCCTTGATGTCGAGGCCGAGGATGTTGGAAGCATGCAGCTCCACCTCGGCGCGATCGGCTGCGAGCTTGACGCCGCCGGCCTTGCCACGACCACCGACTTGTACCTGTGCCTTCACAACCACCGGATAGCCGACGTCGTCAGCGGCGGCTAGCGCCTCGTCGACCGTGTCGGCGACGCGGCCGGCGCTGATGGGCACCCCGTAGCGCGCGAAGTACTGCTTGCCCTGATATTCGACTAGGTCCACCTAGCGCTCCTCCTCATCGGGGGTAGGTCCGGTGCTCGGGTCAGCGTGCAGCGATCAGCTTGGTTCAGCTGAGGCGCGCTCACGCTCGTCCAGCGCGTTCTCGAGCCATCGGGCGATCTCGGGCAGCGGGGCGCCCGGCGTGAACACCGCGGCCACGCCTGCCTCCTTCAGCACCGGGATGTCCTTGTCGGGGATGATCCCACCGCAGATGACGAGCACGTCGTCCAGACCTTCGGCCCGGAGTCCCGCCACGACCCTCGGTACCAATGTGAGGTGTGCGCCCGAGAGGAGGGACAACCCGACGGCATCCGCGTCCTCCTGTACTACTGCGTCCACGACCTGCTCCGGCGTTTGGTGCAGCCCGGTGTAGATCACCTCGAAGCCCGCGTCCCGAAGCGCGCGGGCGATCACCTTGGCGCCTCGGTCGTGGCCGTCGAGGCCCGGCTTTGCGACGACGACGCGGTATCGGCGTTCCATGTCGGGCTGATGCTACCCATAGGCCGCACGGCTCGGCATACCGGCGGGCTCCCGGCAGGCTCCCCGGCGAGCCGAGACCCGTCGAGAGCCCCTGCCGCACCAACCTCGACACCGGCAGCATCCCCGCGTGAAGCAGGTGCGGCCAGGTACGATCCCGCTCGTGCGTCGGCGATCAGAGACCGGAGTGTGGTGGGCGAGCCCCCAGGTGGCGGCGGCGATCGCGATCCCGCCAGCTGTGCTCGCCGTCTTCCTCGTCGTTCACGAGCTGACGCTGCATCTGGCACTAGACGGTGTCACGTTCCGGCAGGCCGGCACGAATCTGGCCTCGTCCATCGCCCTGTCGCGTGGCCAGCTCCCCTACCACGACTTCGTGCTGACGCAACCGCCGGGGATGAGCGTCCTTTTGCTGCCCTTCGCCTGGGTGACCCACGGCGGCAGCGCCGCCACGGCGATGTCCGCAGCGCGCGTCGTGACAGGCCTCGTCTCGGTCGCCGATGTCTTCCTTGTCGGTCTCACCGCCCGGCACCACGGGATCGCCAGCACCTTTATCGCCGGCGTGCTGTTCGCGACGTTCCCCTTCGCATACCTCTCCACCGGCTCGTACATGCTGGAGCCGTACCTCGTGTTCTTCTGCTTACTGGCCTACGCGGCAGCCTTCCAGCAAGGCGAACTGGTGCGGGGCGGCCGGCTCGTGCTCGCCGGCGCGTTCATCGGCTACGCCATCGCCATCAAGCCATGGGCCGTCGTGCCGGCGATCGTTCTCATCATCTGCGCGGCCATCCAGTGGCGCCAGGCGCTCGTGCGGGTGCTCGGTGGCCTCGCGATCGGCATCGGGGTGCCGTGCATTCTCTTCTTCCTCGCCGCCCCGGGTGCCTTTTGGACCGACGTCGTCGTCTCGGAACTGGGCGGTGGTGGGCACTCCACCGGCAGCCTCAGCACCCGGATCTCCGAGCTTCTCGGCCTGGGAGCGCCGATCGGCATCACGCACCCGGGCAGCCTCGCCCTCGGCGTCGCCGTGGTGATCGCCATCCTCGTCGTCGTCGCTGCTGTGTCGCGCGCATCGACGTCGACGACGCAGGACTGGGCGATCCTCGGCGCAACCATCGGGCTCGTCGCGATCGGGCTGCTCGCCTCGCAGATCCCGGTCGCCTACACATACCTCGTCGCGGCCTTCGGCGCGATCCTGCTCGGCAACACGATCGGCACGATCCTCTCAATCGTCTCGTCGCTGAGCATCAGCACCAGCGACATGAGCTCCACCGTGGCGGGAGGCTTCACGATCCTGGCGGTTGCCTTGATGATCGGCGTCGTCAGCGTCACGGTGCCGAAGGAAGCCCACTTCGAGGAGGCCTACTTCATCAAGCACGGCACCAACCCGGCCGCAGCGATCGACTCCCTCGTTCCGAACGGAGCCTGTGTCGTCTCGAACAACCCAGAAGCGCTCATCCTTGCCAATCGTTTCGCCCAGCTGCCCTCCGGCTGCACGATGCTCGCCGATCCCTCCGGCATCGAGAAAGCGGCCGGCAACCCAACCCTCGGCGTGAACAACCCGACTGTCGTATCGCAGTGGGATCAAGTGCTGCGCCTGGCTCGTTTCGTCGTCATCGCCCCCGGCAATCCGCCCATTCCGTGGTCGCCACTGCTACGGGCGTTCTTCGCCCAGAACTTCCAGTTGGTGCACAACGCCCCATACCGGATATTCGTCAGCAAGACCCCCACACTCCCGGGCTCCTGACCGAGGGCCTCACACGCGGGCGAGCGGCGTGAGGTGGAGGATGAACCGTCGCACGCGACCCTCCACAAAACGCACCTCGGCTCTCATCTCCTCGCCCTCGCCTTCGACGTGGGTGACGACACCGGCTCCGAAGCGCGGATGGACCACTGCCTCACCCGCGACCAGCCTGAGCCGCTCGGCACCGGTCGAGGTAGTGGGGGCTCCGCTCGTGGCCAGCGCAGCCACTCGCTCCCGCCCCGTGAGCGGGTGGTCCGCGAGTGGGCGGTCCGCGAGTGGGCGGCCAGCGGCGTTCCACCGTCCGCCGGTCGCCCGCTCCTGCTGTGCCTCAGCGCCGTAGCTCTGCCGGTAGCGGTCGCCCCAACCGCCGCTACCCCACCGGCCCTGCCCGAGGATCACGCCACCACCCACGTCCTCGATCAGCTCCTCGGGGATCTCCTTCAGGAACCGGCTCGGCAGGCTGTCCTGGTAGGAGCCGAACAGGAGCCGCCGCCACGTGTGGGTGACGTACAGCTGCTCCCGAGCCCTCGTGATCCCGACGTAGCAGAGGCGGCGTTCCTCTTCGAGCTCGTCCGGCTCCGCCAGCGTCTGGTTGTGAGGGAACACGCCCTCCTCCAAACCGGTGAGGAACACCACTTGGAACTCGAGCCCTTTCGCTCCATGCAAGGTCATGAGGGAGACTGCCGGTCCGTCGGCTGCTTCGTCGGCGGCAGCGACGAGGGACACCGACTCCAGGAAGCCACCCACGTCGCCGAATGCGGTCGCCACCGACAGCAGCTCTGAAAGGTTCTCGAGACGGCCTTCGGCCTCGATGGCCCTCGCCCCGCCGCTCAACGCTTCGGCTTCCAGCATGTCGAGATACCCGGTCCGGTCGAGAACCTCACCGAGCACGTCCGCCGGCGGCTGCGACACGCCGCGACCGGAGAGCTCGGCGATCAGCTCCAAGAACTCCGAGATGCCCGAGAGGGCCCTGCCCGACGCCCCCGCCTCATCAGCTCGCCGCAGCGATTCGGCGAACGTGATCTGCTGCTCCCGGGCGAAGGCGACGAGCCGGGAGAGCGTCGTGTCGCCGACGCCACGGCGAGGGACGTTGAGCACCCGGCGCAGCGACACCTCATCGCCCGGGTTCTCCGCCAGGCGGAGGTACGCCAGCGAGTCGCGGATCTCGCGCCGGTCGTAGAACCGAGTCCCCCCGATGACCTGGTAGGGCACGCCCTGCTCCATCAACGCAGATTCGAGGGCGCGTGACTGCGCGTTCGTACGGTAGAAGACGGCGATCTCGCGGTAGTCGACGCTGTGGGTGCTCGCGAGCGAGAGGATCTCGCCGGCCACGAACGACGCCTCGTCGGTCTCGTCGTTGGCCCGGTATCGGCGGATCTTCGAGCCCTCCCCGAGCGCGCTCCACAGCTGCTTGGGCTGGCGCACGAGGTTGTTCGTGATCACGGCGTTGGCGGCACTGAGGATCGTCTGCGTGGAGCGATAGTTCTGCTCGAGCAGCAGCACCTCGGCGTCGGGGAACGTCGACTCGAAGTCGAGGAGGTTGCGCATCTCGGCCCCACGGAAGCGGTAGATGCTCTGGTCGGTGTCGCCCACGACGCACACGTTGCGGTGGGCGCGCCCGAGCAGCATGACGATCTCGTTCTGGGCCGGGTTTGTGTCCTGGTACTCGTCGACCAGCACGTGCAGGAAACGATGCTGGTACCGCTCCAGCACATCGACATGCTCCCGGAAGAGCCGGACGACACGGACGAGGAGGTCGTCGAAGTCCATCGCGTTGGCCTCGACGAGCCGGCGCTCGTACTCCGCGTACGTCTCGGCGATCCTCCGCTCGTACAGCGTGGTGGCCCGGCGGTCGTAGGCGTCGACGTCGAGCAGCTCCGACTTCGCCTGGCTGATGGCGGCGGCGACGACGCGGGGCGGGAAGCGCTTCTGGTCGACGCCGCGATCGCCGAGGATGTGCTCGATCAGGCGGCGAGAGTCACTGTCGTCGTAGATCGTGAAGTTCGAGCGGTAGCCGATGAGATCGGCGTTGCGGCGCAGGATGCGCACGCAGGCCGAGTGGAACGTCGACACCCACATGCGATCGGCGTCCTCGCCCACCAGCTCGACGACTCGGCGCCTCATCTCCTGGGCCGCCTTGTTCGTGAAGGTGATCGCCAGGATGCGCCACGGCGGGACACCCCGGGCGACGAGCGAGGCGATCCTGCGCGTCAGCACCCGGGTCTTGCCGGACCCGGCGCCGGCGACGACGACGAGCGGACCGTCGCAGTGCTGTACGGCGGCGCGCTGCACCGGGTTCAAGTCCTCGAGGAGCGTCGCTTCGTCGAGCGCCGGAGTGGGAGGCGGCGTGGGTGGCGCTGCCGTCGCTGCCAGCGCCCCCGTCGCCGACGGCGGCGCCGACGGCGCCGAGTGGACCGGCAGTGGTGGGAGAGGCGGGAGATCCCCGAACAGGTCCCACTCTTCGTCCAGCCCGGGCATCGATCCGAGCCTAAAGGCTCCTTTCGCCGGCCCTGCGCCTATCCCGCGACAGTGACCTCGGCCTTGTGGAACTCGCGCACGGACGCGTACCCGCACATCGCCATGGCCGCCCGGAGCGCCCCGAAGAGGTTGAGGGCACCGTCCGGAGCGTGAGCCGGACCGAGCAGGATCTCAGTGAGGGAGCCGCGAGCCGGGACCTCCATCAGCGAGCCACGGGGCAGTGTCGGGTGCGCCGCCGCCGCCTCCCAGTACCGTCCCTTCCCCGGGGCGTCGCTTGCTGCCGCCAGGGGCGAGCCGATCATGACCGCGTCGGCGCCGCAAGCGATCGCCTTGGCGATATCGCCGCCGGTGGACATCCCGCCGTCGGCGATCACGTGAACGTAGACGCCCGTTTCCTCGAGGTGGCGGCTCCTCGCGCCGGCTGCATCGGCGATGGCCGTCGCGTGCGGAGCCCCGAGGCCGAGCACGTTCCAGGTCGTGGAAGCGCTGCCGGTCCCGACGCCGACGAGCACACCAACGGCCCCCGTCCTCATGAGATGGAGGGCGGCCGGGTACGAGGCGCACCCACCGACAATCACCGGGATGTCGTACTCCCTGATGAAGCGCTTCAAGTTGAGCGGCTCCGAACGCGTCGACACGTGCTCCGCAGAGACGACGGTCCCTTGGATCACCAACAGGTCGAGCGCGGCGTCGACTACCGCTTTGGCGAACTGGACGGTCCGTTGCGGCGAGAGGCAGGCGCACGTCACCACTCCGGCAAGGGCGATCTGGCGGATCCGCTCGGTGACGAGATCGGGACGCACGGGTTGCGAGTACAGCTCCTGCAGCCTGCGAGTCGAGACGGCCGGCGCCAGCGAGGCGATCTCGTCGAACAGCGGCAGAGGATCCTCGTAGCGTGTCCAGAGGCCCTCCAAGTTGAGCACGGCCAAGCCGCCGGCCCGGCCGATCCCGATGGCGGAGTCCGGGCTCACGACCGCGTCGGAGGCGGCGGCCACGAGCGGCAAACCGAAGTCGTACCCCTCGATCCGCCACGACAGGTCCACATCCTCGGGGTCGCGGGTCCGCCGTGAGGGCACGATGGCCACGTCATCGAGGCCGTAGCCCCGCCGGGAGGACTTACCGCTTCCGATCTCGATGTCAGGCATCGTCGGCTCCTTTGTCAGATTCAACGGATTGGAGGCGCGCGGGCTCGTCCGAGCCGGGCGTTGGGTCGAGCGCGTCGAGCGCGTCGAGCGCGTCGAGCGCGACCGGCGATGCCGGCGATGCCGGGCCAGCCGGCGATGCCGTGCCAGGAGCAAGGTACGAGACCCGCGAGCGTGACCGTGGTAGTGGGGGAGGCGTCCCGAGCACGGCGAACATCGTGGCCAGGGCACCGGTCGCCACCAGCCCGAAGATGAACACGCCGGCGATGCCGAGCGGCGGCTGCCACGCCGCGTGGAGGAACGAGAGGTTCGGGCCGGCGTCACCGACGGCATTGCGCCGCAGGTCTCCCCAAAGGGCCGTCACGATCGCGATCGCGGCCGTGACGGCCACCAGCCCGACCGATC
>Ga0187860_1001013_pt1 | contig 25886 bp, 30 predicted proteins | sample June2016WEW_10_4_FD_132981 | JGI IMG/M metagenome (GOLD analysis project Ga0187860, IMG submission 132981) | Peatland microbial communities from SPRUCE experiment site at the Marcell Experimental Forest, Minnesota, USA - June2016WEW_10_40 | ecosystem: Environmental > Terrestrial > Soil >...
AACGCCGGCCCGGTACCCGAGCTGGCAGCGATTCCGCCCGCGAGGTGGACCACACCGTACTGGTCACGGGTGACGGTGGCTTTGCCGGCGCTGAAGGAGTTGCCGGCCCAGCCGTTCTCCAGCTTCAGGCTGTTGGCGGCCAGGATGGAGCTCTTGGCCCGGAAGGCGATGCCGGCCAGGTTGGTGTAGCTGCCCGCGTTCGAACCGTCGGGTACTACGTCGCCAGCGGGGTTGATGAAGACATATCCGGTGGTGCCGCCATAGGTATAGGTCTCGATCCACGTGTCAGACGGCGGCCGGTCGGCCTTGGGTAGCACGAAGGCGGTGTCGCCGGCGGTCCCGCTCTCTAGGGAGCCGCTCAGGTGGACGATTCCTTCGGAATCTATGGCCGCGGCCGGATCACCCGTGCCGTAGGTGGGATCGGCCGAGGCCCATCCGTTCTCGAGAGTGGGGTACGAGTTTGTGAGGCCCGACCCGGCCGAGGGGAACGAGATTCCGGCCAGGTCCGTGTAGCTGGACACGTCCGACCCTACCGGGTAGGCGGCACCGGACGTCGAAATGATCAGGTATCCCACCGTGTTGCCGACCGTGTACGTGTCGACATATATGTTGCTGGCCGGGGCGTCCCCAGCGGGAAGTGTGAACGCCTCGGTATCCGAGCTTCCGCCTCCCAGGGAACCGCTCAGGTGCACGACGCTGTTCCCGTCGACGGCCACACCCGGATTACCGGTCGAATACGTCCCGTTCTCCGACACCCAACCGTTCATGAGTGTCAGCTTCTGCACCGGCGGGTTGGCGGGGGCAGCCGACGCCGCTCCGGCGCTGCCGACGACCCCGATTCCTCCCAGGGCAACCGCGGTACAGATGTTCGCCAAGCACGACTTCCGGTTCATCATCGGCTCCTGTCCCCCGTGACGCGGCCTCTTGGCCCGATGTCCCGCCCGAAGAAGAGGCGGTCGAGCCACAAGTAAACCGGTATGGCCTTGTCCGTCCCTAAGCTACCAAGCTCGGGCGGCCGTGGAGGACAAACATTGTCCGATCACGCAACACACTGCCCATATCGTTCAACCCCCAGTTGGCCGAGACTTCGTCCCTGGGGACGTTCCTTCGCATCCGGAGTCGCAATCGAGGTCGTCGGGAGCACCCAACCGGGCCCTTCTGGCCGAACAGAGGCACGCAGAACAACACAGCCGACGCCTTCCAAACGCGCCCGAACGCCGGGATTGTGCGCTCGACGGAACGGCTCAGAAGACGGATGACGCGGTACGCCTGCGCACCCCGGGCAAGATGGTGGCCGATGGAAGCGATTCCTCCGCTACGCGAGTCATCGATCGACGCCCTCGCCATCATTCGCAGGCGTGACACCGATCATCGTGCAGAACGTCGACTCCTCGCGGCAGGTCAAGAGTGCCGAACGACGGCTACGGATCGGGCACGTGGGTGAGTGGGCGTGGCAAAACGCCGCCGCCCGAGCTCCGGATCGGCCATACCAGCGGGCCGTGGCCGGGCCGACAAGGAGGCGCGGACGCTGACGCGAGCGATCAGCCGCCCGCGTTCGATACGACCGAGCGCCACTCATTGAGGACGCGCTCGACGTCGGAGCGTACCTGGGCCCGGGCCTCGGCGCGTTCGACCCCCGACATCAACAGCTGGTCGTACCGGGTGTCACGATGACGTACAGAGGCGACGACGGCGAGGGTGACCGCTTCGGGGTCGAGCGCACGACCGGCGGCGCTGCGACCGACACGGCCGCTACCCCTTGACGCTGCGTGCGCGGCGATGGCCTCGGCTCGCTCGGGTGGACAGCCTGGGAAGAACTCCGCGATCGACGCGGCGAAGCGGGCATGCAGGTCCCGGTCTTCGCCGCCGCGCCGTTGCTCGTCGCGCACGCGGCGGCGGAGCCGTACGTCGTGGTCCTCCAGGCATTCGAGCTCCGCCTGTTCGAGCGCCTCAGGTTCGACGAGGATGCCCTGGCGCTCGTAGCGCTTGCGGGCTCGGCTGAAGCGGACGACCACGGCGGACAGGCCGCTCGCCTTCTTCGCCCGGCGGGTGAGGGCGGCATCGCCGCGCGGCAGGAAGACGAGGTGGCCGAGGTCCACGCAGTCCATGCAGAGCGGCCCGTCACCCTCCATGAGGAGAAGATCGTCGCTCCCCGAGCACTGCGGGCAGGTGAAGTCGCCGACGGCGGAGACGACCACGAGCTCGGGCGGGCGAGACTGCGCCTCGGCGAGGCGACTCCGTTTGGCCTCCGACAGGGCCGGGGAGACCCAGTGGGTGCGGTAGGCGAGCTCGATCTCCGCCTTCCCGGTGACGGAGAACCGCAGCTGCCGGCGGTCGCGGGTGCGAGCAACGTAGGCCGTCTCGCTCGGGTGCAACCCTTTGTCCACCGCCCATCTCCGGAGCAGGCGCATCGCGTCGGAGACCTTGCTGAGGTTGGCCTGCACCACGCGCTCGAGGCACGGCACCCGACCCTGGCGCCACTCCTGGACGCGGGTGGGCGCGAGCCAGCCCATCTCGACGAGGACGTCGACCGGGGCGACATAGCCCTTCTCGGCCAGCACCTCCGCGGCCGAGCGCGCCACCCGTTCCCTCAGCTCCTGGGAGCCCATCGACCTGCATTCTGGCGCGGCGTCGGACGACCGAGGTCGTCGCCGGCAGGTCCGTCCGCGCAACTCGAACCACGACGCCGCGGAGCACCGATCGACGTCAGATCTCTGCCGGCGATGAGCTCGGGGAGGCGCGAATTGGGTCGTCGTAGACGGTCCAGATTCAGATCCGCCATATCACGATCGGGGTGGGCAGGTGGTTCGACAGCCGGCGGAGGTCATCGGAGTCCGAGGTGAGCACGGGCGAGCCTGTCGTGGCCGCGATGACGACGACGTGCGCGTCGACAACATCGGAAGCTCCTGCCTTGCCGAGGAGCGCACCCACCTCATCGGCCTGCTGTGGCGAGAACGCCACGATTTCACAGCCCCGTAGGAACCGCCGCAGCTGCAGCTGCCGAGCCGAGCGACTCACCTGGGCGACCACCGGCGCCGTCGTCGTCGGCACAGCCCCGACCTCGAGGCGGATGCGGTGATCTGCCCATACGCTCCGGTCGTCACGCTCGGCAGCGACGAGCGCGCCCGCGTCGTAGACGATGCTCACGCCGAGCGAGTGTGGGCGTTCGCGACCACCTCATCGGCGACGCGTCGACGGGCTGCTTCGATCTCGGCGTCGCTGAACGCGCCGTGCTCCTCCTCCCATTCCGAGACGGCGCGCAGCCCGTCTCGAATAAGAAGGGACCGTCGAGCTGCGGCGGTCATCCAAGCCGACACGCTCACGCCCTCGTCGGCCGCTGCCGCTACGACCCGTTCGTGGACGTCAGGGTCAACGGTGATTGCGAGTTTGGGCGACGGTCTTCCACGAGGCATGGCACAACACTACTACCATAGTAGGAGAGTTATGCACACCACCGCCCGAGTACTCCTGTCCCGCCCGGGCAAGGATCGTCGCCGCGCCGCACGCAAAGTCGCTCTCGAAGCCGCTGTTCAGGGTCGCCAGAGCGTCGGCCGCCCTCACCGCCTCGTCGACCAATCCTGCTCGGGCCAGGCCGTTCGGCAAGTTGACCAGCCAGTCGTCGAACTCGTAGTCCCGCTCGGCAGCGAACAGCTCGAACTCCTCGGTCTCGGAACATAACGTCGCACGGAATAACGGCCAGTCTGGGTGAGGCGGCCGCGCCAGATTGACGGGTCGGGAGCGTGCCGCAGTCCGGGGATCTGAGATTCGCCGACCCCCCTCGCTATCGGCATATTGAGACGATCCCTCACCGATGTTCGACGCGGAACACGGGGTAGCTCGCCGCGACGGCCTTGAACGCCGACAACGGTGCTCCCCACCCGACTTGCATGTGGGGTCTCGCTCCCGTCGCGAATAACAGATAGCGCTTGATGATGGGCGCCCGATCGGGGAATGGAACCTCAACTAGTCGCACCGGTCGGCGTCTCCCGTGGGTCAACACGGCTTCGCCGTCCGAGGCTCGAACGTTCTTCACCCAGTTCGACTGTTCTCCGAACATTGAGACCAGATACCACGAACGGCGGTAGCGGACAATCGCCAGGGGTATACGAATGGTCTGTCCGCTCCGCCGCCCACGGACCTCGAGCAACGACGCAATCGGGAGAACACGAGGAAGGGGACCGGCGGCGAAGCGGCGATGGATCGCTTTCGCCTCCGGGGTCGGCCTGCCCCCAGGATAAAGCGCTCTCTTCTTCTCTGCTCGATCCACAGGTCCATTCTTAGCCGTCCCAAGCCCTAAGTCCCCTTCCGGCCTGCTCCCGAGGTCTTGTCGCCTCGATGGGATTCTCACGCCGGTGCAGGTGGCGAGAGCGATCGAAGAGCTGATGGTTTGGCCGCTGCGGGTGACCCGACGATCCGGCCGGCACCGTGGCGGTCGAGACGGCTCCCATCGTGGGATTGTGGTGGTCATGCGGCACCTCCAGGTCGAGCTGAGACCCGGAGGCTGAGCCGACCGCGCCCCAGCATTGGTAAGAGGCCCAACGTAGGGCCGCGTTCTGGGCTGTCCGTGTGTAGGCAAACTAGTGTCAGGCGATGCAATCGGGTACCGAGCGGTCGGAGATCGAGAAGGCCCTGGAGTCAATGATCGGTACGCTCGAGGACTCTGACCCGAGGCAACGGGCGTATGGGTATACGGAAGACGTGGTGTTCGTGATGCCCGGCGCCCCAGTCGTGCGCGGTCGGGAGGAGATGCTGAAGCGCCTCGAGAGCGCCGCCATCATGTGGTCTGTCACTATCACACCGTTGACGATCGAGGGCACTTACACCTGGCATGGGCAGACGGTTTGTTTACCTGCATGATGGACCCCACGGAGTCCAACCCGGGGCAACGGGTCGCGATGCGCTTTCTGATGGTGTGGCGCAAGGAGTCCGACGGGGTGTGGCGAATCGCCCGCGAAGTCCTCAGCGCCGACCCTTCGGCGAAATAGGCCCGAACTGCTACGGGGTCCCTTCGATCAATCGCCAGGTAGCAAGTCATCAGATCGGCGCGAACATCGGACCTGTCGAGCTCCGCGACGGTCTGTGACGGTTGGACCGCGCTACCGATCTCGTATGCCACGCCAGAGTGCCTGATCTGCAAGGAGGCAGTGTGTTCAAACCAATCGACGGGCGGAGCGTTGTCGTGACGGGTGCCACGCGCGGTATCGGGAAAGGGATCGCCCGGGTGTTTACCCGTGCCGGTACGAAAGTGCTCATCGTGGGGCGAGACGAGCAAGCTGCGCGACGCACGGTAGATGAGCTGTCCGCGGACGGTGAGGTCTCCTACGTGCTGGCCGACGTCGCCCGTCGCGCGGATTGCGAGCGCGTGGCCGCCACAGCGATCGAACGTCACGGAGGCATCGACGTGCTCTGCGCGAACGCCGGCATCTTCCCGGTGCAGCGGCTGACTGACATGACCGACGAGGGCATCGACGAGATGATCGGCACGAACCTGAAGGGCTGCATCCTCTCCGTGCAGGCCTGCATTCCGGCGCTCGAGCTCTCCCGTCACGGCCGAGTGATCCTCACGTCGTCGATCACCGGTCCGATCACGGGCGTCCCAGGTTTCGCGCACTATGGCGCGAGCAAGGCCGGCCAGCTCGGGTTCATGCGGACCGCAGCGATCGAGCTGGCCTCAAGCGGCATCACCGTCAACGCCGTCCTGCCTGGGAATGTCGCCACCGAGAGGCTCGAGGAGTTCGGCGACTATATGGCCACAATGAAGGAATCGATTCCGCTTGGAAGGCTCGGCACGGTCGAGGACGTCGGCTACGCGGCGTTGTTTCTTGCAACGGACGAGGCCGCGTGGATAACGGGTCAGATGATCGTCGTGGACGGTGGACAGGTGCTGCCCGAGTCGCTTGCCGCGCTGGAAGGCAGCTGACGGACGTTGCGGCGGTCCGTAGCGCTCTGATCCAGGTACCGACGTGGCCCACGGCGGTAGTGGCCAGTGGCGTGGCCAGCCGGGAAGTCGTACCGTGAGCGCCAAGGATGGCTGGGGCGTCCGTTTCGCCCCCCGACCGATGGAGCGGGATCCAGGAAGGAGAATCATCATGGTCATCAACCCTGCGGGTTCGTCGGTCTCGGTCCTTCACCAGATCAATGTCGGGGAGACGCTGGCGGAGAACATCGACGGGCATGCCGCTCGAACCGATTCCCCAGAGTTCGTCGATGCTAGAGCGACGGTGCAGAAGATCGTGGCCACCCTGAACCCGAATCCATATGGGCCGCCCCCGATACAAGCGCACCACGGGGGATCCGTGTGGGTACATGACGGCACGAGGTGGCGCCTGGTGCTCAACTGGGCGGGAATCGAATGGTCGGCGCAGTTCTGCTGCGACCCTGCCCGCGTCGAGGCGCTGCGCCAGGACGCCGAGGCGATCACAGCGGCGTTCCCCGATACCATCCCTGAGCTGGAGAAGTTGGGCTATAAGGGCAAGGACCTGCTCTCCACTCCCATCACTGACGCCGCTTCGGTCGCGAAGTACGTCGACAGCATCTGGAACTCCTGTGTGCCTATCCCCCAGCCGGGCCACACGGGCAGCGTCAGCGCCGCGACCCCCTTGGGTGCTGGGGTGCACAACTACCCCGAGCCGATGTGTGCCATCCCCCGTGTCATGCATGCCGACTTCGTGCCCTTCGTGGTGGACTCGGCAACCGGTACCGCTGCGGTGGTTGCTCCTGTCGCGCCTAGAGGCTCCGGTGATGGACGGGTGCGGGTTCTCTTTGCCGAGAAAGGACATCCGTTGGCCGCTCAGCACGAAGCCGCCCACAATGCGGGAGCGGCTCTTGTGTTGGGCGCCGACAATCCGATCGCCAAGGCTGCATTCGCCAACCAGGATTAAGAAACGCGGCACGGAGGGATCGGCGGGATTCGTGCGATCGTCGGACCCGGACGTCGTGGCCGAAAGTTGGAGACGGGACTCCGTTGGGGGGACATGATGTAGTCTTACATCATGCAGCGGACTCAGATCTCACTGACCAGCGAGGAACGGCGAGCCCTTGACGCAGTGGCCGCGCGCACTGGTAGATCTATCTCCGCCCTGATCCGAGACGCGGTTGAGACCGTGTACGGCGCGGAGCGCTCCTGTGACGATGACCTCGCCGCCATGCGCCGGGCATTCGGCTCCTGGAAGGACCGCGACGTGGATGGGGCAGCCTGGGTAGACGAGCTGCGCTCTGGATCGCGCCTACAGCAGCACAGCTCGTGACCGCGCTCGTCGACACCTCGGTGCTGATCGACTACTTACGAGGCCAGAAAGACGCCGCCGAACTCCTCGAGAAGGAGCGAGCAGACGCGCCGTTGCACGCCAGCGAGATCACCCGTTTGGAGATTCTCGCCGGTATGCGGCCCGCAGAGGAGGACGGAACCCGTTCGCTGTTGTCGACTCTCGTCTGGCATCCGGTCGACGCGGAGGTGGCGGAGGAAGCCGGCGCTCTGGGTCGTCAGTGGCTTCCCGGTCATCACACCATCGACGGCGCTGACCTCGCCATCGCCGCCACCGCCATCCGCACCGGCTCGCGTCTACTGACGCGCAATGTCCGGCACTTCCCTATGTTCACAGACCTCCACGCGCCGTACTGACTCAGGCGACGGCTCTCCACCGGCTCCGAGACTTCAGCCTTCCGGTCCGAGGGAAAGCCGGACGGCAGCCGCACGCGTGGGAAGCGTGAGCGCGATGAGAGCAGGGCACGAGACTGAGTGGCGGGTTCCATCCCAACCAACGCGGATGGGACCGTCCCTCACGTGCACTCGTATAGATCAGTAGTAGATCAGATATACTCGTCGTCGTGGCAAAGCATCTCGTGGACATCGACGAGGCAGCTCTCGCCGCAGCGCAGGCCGAGATGGGAACGCCCACCATGAAGGACACCGTGAATGAGGCTCTCCGCCGGGCGAGCGTCAAGCGGGCCGCTCGGGTGGAGAAGGCGCTCGACCGACTCGGCCGACGCCAGCTTCCGTCGCGTGAGCAAGCGTGGCGCTGACCCATCTCCTCGACACGAGCGTCGTGTCCCGGTTGGGCGCGCCCACGGTCAGGGCAGTCATCGAGCCCCTCGTCAACGGTGGCCGCGTCGGAAGGGCCGGCATCACAGACCTCGAGGTCGGCTACGGCAGCCGCAACACCCGGGAGTGGGATCAGGACATGGCCGATCTGTCGGTCTTCGACCTGGTCGAGACGACCGCCGACCACGTGCGGCGCGCCCGACAGGTGCAGCGGCTTCTCGCGTCACGCAGCCAACGTGGACGCAAGGTTCCTGATCTGCTGATCGCCGCGGCTGCTGAGGACGCCGGCTTGACTCTGCTCCACTACGACGCTGACTTCGACCGTATCGCTCGGGTGACCGGTCAAGACTGCCAATGGGTCGTACCCGCGGGGTCGATCGACTGACGGCGCAGCGGTTGCCGGCTCCGAGACTTCGGCCTCCGAGCAGGGTGCCCCTGACCGGCGGCTGCCCTTCGGCGACACTTGGTGAGGCCGGCGAAGGTAGCGTTCTGCACGGGATCGTGTCGGCTGCCAAGGCTCGGAGGTGTCATGGACAAGGACTTGGTCGATCAGGTGATCGACGTCGCCCAACGGGTGGTGGCCAGCGGAGCAATCTCGGCGAACGGCCATGGAAACGTGAGCCTTCGGGTCCCAGGGGCGGAGGAGATGTACTTCACTGCCGGCCCGTCGCTCCGCAACCACGCTCCGTCCTCTGTCGTGCGGGTCGGGCTGGACGGAACCCTTCTGGAGGGTGACCTGCCGCCCATCCAGGGTGCGGTGGTCGCCATGCACACGGCGATGTACGCGGACCATGCCGATGTCGGCTGCGTCCTGCACACCCATTCGCCGTACGCCACCGCCTACGCCGTGGCGCACCGTCCGATCGGGTGCTGGGTCGAAGCCTTGGCGATGTTCGGCTTACCGACCGGGGTGCCGGTGGCCGGCTACGGGCCGCGCGGGTCCGACCAGGCGGTGGCCAACATCCGGGCCTCGATCACCCCGGGAGTTCCTGCGGTACTGCTGGCTAACCACGGGGTGTTGGTGTTTCACCGCACCGCTGAGTTGGCCATCCTGGTCGGCGGAATCGTCGAGGAGGCCGCTCAGGCGGGGGTCAATGCCGGCAGCCTCGGCGGCCCGGTCGAAATCCCTGAGGAACTCCGGGCCGCGGCTCTACAGCGCGCCATGACCTTTGAGAGCAAAGGAACGGCGCACGCCTAGCGGGAGTTTCCCGGCTATCCCCTGGAGACTGATTTCGGGGTCGGATCACCCATCATCACCTACGCCAACCGACAGCCATCAGAAAGGGCCATCACAGCCACCGGCGGATGCTATGCCAGGATGGTCGAGACGAGAGAGCAGATGCCGAGATGATCCGGAACAGCGTTCGCGACAACCAGGGGGAGGCGAGCTTGGTCGATCGCCGGCTCCTCGTCCGGTACCGCGTGATGGCCTTCACGACAGCGACGCTGCTCATCATCCTCGTCTTCGTCGGCATACCTCTTCAGCTCGCTGCGGGCCGCCCCCAGGTCGTGAACGACGTCGGGACGATCCACGGCATCTTGTACCTCGTATACCTCTACGTTGCGTTCGAACTGACGCGAAGGCTCGGTATCCCCAAGTGGCAGATGGGCCTGGTCCTGCTAGCCGGTACGGTGCCGTTTGCCGCGTTCGTGGCCGAGCGGAAGATGACGAAGCGTTTCGAGGCAATGGCTCCGGAGCCATCGGCAGGCAAACGAGTTGGCGGATCGCGGACAACATGGGGTCCTCGAATGCGGAAGCGGTGGTTCTCTCGCAGAGCACTGCTGCTCCATCTCGAGGTCGCGATCATCGCTCCAGGGTGCGTGGCGGCCGGCTGGTGGCAGGCGACGAGGGCCTTGGCAGGCAACGGGCTCAGCTGGGTCTACTCGGTCGAGTGGCCGGTATTCGCTCTGCTCGCCATTGCCGGCTGGTGGCAGCTCATCCACGAGGACCCCGAGGCCTACCGGGCCCGCAAGCAGGCCCCGCGCCGTAGTGAGCAGGACGCCACCGCCGGCGGCTCGGCCGCCCGACCGGCGTCGACGCTCGGGCGTGACGAGGAGGTCGCTGTCGAGCGCGGTACCGTCCGACTGGCGACGACGGTCGCCGTGCTCATCGGTGTCGAGTTCGCGCTCGGGATCGTGGCGATGCTCTCCCTCTCGGTCGGGCGCCCGAGTGGCTGGCTGCCCGCCAGGGGGGAGGCGGTCTATCTCGCCCATGCGATCCTCGGCCTTCCGGTCACCATCGGGGCGGCCGCACTCCTGGTCCGCGTCAGGGGGTCGACACGTGCCTACCAGATGGTCGGGTGGATCGCCTTTATCGGCATGGCACTCGCCGGCGTCGGAGGGCTTCTCACCTCAGCTCAGTCGTTGGTGAGATTCCTCGGCATCGCTCTCATGTTCGCCGGCCCGATGCTCGCCGGTCTCGGCTACCTGGTCCCCGCATTGGACAGGTTGCCCCGCAAGGCGTCTCCGGTCGTGAGCACGCCTAGTCCCAGGCCGCCCGATGTTCAGTTGCTGTAGATGCGGGTAGGCGCGACGAGGACGACGGTGCGGCGCTGCTCGGCCATCTCCCGGTCGTAGGCGTCCCAGTCGTCGTGGGTGCCTCCGGCGGCGGTGAATACCTCTCGCAGGAGCAGCCGCAGACGCTCGGCATCCACACCAGGTTTGGGGTCGTCCGGCCCGATCAGCTCAGCGAGGCCTTCCACGGCGGCCCATGTCCAGCCGGAGCGAAACGTCACCGTGATTTGAGGGCGGACCCGCAGGTTGCGGAGCTTCGACCGCCCGTAGGTCACGAAACCCACAACCCCCTCACCGTCGAAGGGGTGCTCCAGCACGCCGACGTTGACCACCGACGATTGCATGGTCAAGTCGCTTCGTAACGTCGCTACGACCGCCAGGAACTTCTCGCGTCCACCAAGCTCGGCCACATCCTGCAGCGTCGTCATCGAAACCCCTCCTCAAAGCTGTTGCCGCTGCTGGCCGACTCGCCGGCGGCTAGAGCCTCATCACGCCGTCGGTACTGCATTCACCTCGTCTGTTCGCCCGATCTCTCGGGCAAACATGTCCCGAAACGCCGCCGCGTCGGCGCTTCGAGGGTTCGAAGGCCTGCTGGTGTTCTGCTCGGCCTTCTGACCCAGGAGGTCGAGATCCTCCACCCGAAGCAGATCTCGCATTCGCGGTACCTCCAGATCCCGATTGAGCTGTCGGATGTGCTCGATCGCTGCCAAGGCCATCTCCTCGTTGTCCTTGCCGTTTCGCTCGATACCGAAGGCGGCGGCGAGCCGCGCATACTTCTCCAGACTCACCGACAGGTTGTACTCCATGATTGGCGGCATGCTCGCCGCGCAGCAGTAGCCATGAGGGTGGCCGTAGAGACCCCCGATGGCCTCAGCCAGGCAGTGCGCCCCAGCCACGTCGGTGAGGCCGACCGCGATTCCCGCCGTCAGGCTCGCTTGAGCCATTCCGCACCTGGCCTCGACATCCGACGGGGAAGCGAAGGCGCGGCGGATGTAGAGGGAAACGAGACGCGCTCCTTCGAGTGCCAGCGCGTCCGAGGCGGGTGTCGCCAGGCCACAGTGCAGGGAATCAACGGCATGCGAGAGCGCGTCCATGCCCGAGCCGGCCGTCAAAGACGGTGGGCAGGAGAACGTCAGGTCGGGATCGACGAGGGCAATTCGCGGGCAGTTGCGCATGTCGAAGAGGTTCATCTTCTTCTTCCGCGACGTGTCCAAGATGACAGCCGAGGGGCTCACTTCGCTGCCCGTGCCGGCCGTCGTCGGAATCGCCACGACGGGAAGCGGCGTGTTCCGAAGTGTCCCGAAGTCCTCCCAGTCTCGGGGGTGCCCTCCGCTGGTGAGCAGCAGTGCGATGCACTTGGCCGTGTCGATCGAAGAGCCGCCCCCCAGAGCCACGAAAGTGTCCATTTCTTCGGCGCGCGCCAACTCCGCTCCCGCCAGGCAGTCCACGTCGCGTGGATTGGGTTCGACCGTATCGAATACGAGGGTGTACAGCCCTGCTTCCGATAGCCGCTCTCGAATGGGATCCAACAGACCTGCGGCCTCCACGCCAGGATCCGTGACGACCATCACCCGCCGCGCCTCCAGTCCGCTCGCCTGTTCGGCTACCCGCGCGGCAACTCCTCGTCCGAAGAACACTCGAGTGGGCATCCAGAACTCACCGTCCGCGGCCACCCCTTGTCCGCGTCGGGTCAATGCTGGATGGTTCGGCGTGTGTTCATCAGCCATCAGACAGCCCCCTTTCTGCTGGCCACCACTGCGGCGTTCACGGATACTGCCACGATTTCCGGTTGACTCTCTGCGCCAGTGCAGTCGAAGGCCCCAACAGGTCTCGTGCCTGCAGCGCGAACCACCACTCGGCAAGGTGCTCGGTGCTCGTGGTGCCACGGCCCGTGATCTCCTCGATTCTGCGGAGCCGATATCCGAGAGTCTGTCGGTGGATATGCAAGGCGCTGGCCGCCGACTGCCAGGAGCGATCGTGATCGAGCGCGACCCGAAGCGTCTCGACGTAGTCGGTTCCGTGTTCGGCGTCGTGGGCCAACAGGGGGCCGAGGATGCGCTCGACCAATGCTTTGGCTTCCACGGGTGTCCGCGGAAGCAGGAGAGCTGTTGGCTGGCCGTACCGTGCCATGGGGCGACTCTCGGCCTCGGCAACCCCGAGCGTCCACAGCGCCTCGCGCGCCGCCTCGATCACGCGGTCCGTCGTGGCTAGGCCGCCCGCGACACCGATTGAGCCACCCGCTGTTGTGACCAGTGGGAGCAATGAGTCGGTGACCGCCGACTCGGGAAGGAGGACGAACAGCACTCCGTCCCGCTGCACCAACAGGTGTGACACCCGTGCGCGCGCCAGTTTGCCATGCACCAGTGCCTCCGAGATAGCTTCCGTTGCCCGAGCGGCGGCGAGCACGCAGGTCGACAATATGATCGCGGCCTCTTCGAGCTGCCATGAAACCACCTGTGGATCGTGGCGGCCGTCCAGGAGCCGGGTCAGCAACTCGGCGCCGAGACGTCGACGACGGTCCTGGGTGGCGACGAGTTGTGCCAGCTCGAGGGCGCCCCCGACCGCCAGGTGCTGCAGCATCAGCGGGCTCGGCAATTCAGTCCCCAGCGGTTCGACGACGAGAGCCGTCGGCTGGACGCCCGGGACGGCCACGGCAACCGCACCCACAGGGTCGTGACTTGCGCGGTTGTGGGACAAACGGAGTAGGCCGGGGATGGTGCGGCCGTGCTCCGCGTAAGCGGTGACCAGGGCATCCCCGAATGCGGTCTCTTCCTGATCAGAGAACAGCGATAGGCCAGTCTCCGGGTCGACCAGGTACAGCTTCACGCCAAGCTCGCGACCGAGGGTGCGGAACAGCTCCGGTCCGGCTTGCGCGGCCGCCAAGGATGAGCGCAGCAGATCGTAGAGCCGGGCGACCTTGCCCAGTTGGTGTGACTCTTCCCGGTCGTTGGCGTGCGCGACAGCACGCACCACAGCCGTAAAGGGCACCGAGTAGGGCACGGTTAAGAGGGGCAGGCCGAGCTCGTCCGCCCTGCGGGACAGCTGGCGGGTCATCGTGCACGCTGAGGTGCCCAGACCGACGATAAGTCCGCTCGTTCCGATGTCGTGCAGTCGGTCCAGGTACGCCACCTGAGCCGCAGCCGCCGAACCTAGGCCCATGCCATTGGTCAGCAATAACTCACCGGGACCTAGCCACTCCCACGGGTTGGGCAGATCCGAAGTGTGGACCCAGGTGACTTCACGGTCCACACCGTTCTCACCCGCGACAAGCGTGAGCTGAAGATGGGGCAGACGGGTGAGCTCGAGAACCGTGATCGACACGCCGTCACCTCAGCCACTCCGGACGCTTTGTCGCCCAGCCGGGCCATTTATACCCTACTACAAGCGTGCCGTAAAGATTCGCACTCGAGTCGTATGGTCTCTCGCTGGGTGAACGCGTACCCTGTCCGTGCTTTGCCGCACTGACAGGGGGGTGCTCATGGCCGGCGAGTCGCTTGTATCGGGGGATATGCTCCGCGCTTCGACAACGCCCCCGGCTCCGGTTACCTGGCCGGCCGGGGTTCGAGCCGCTGCCTGTCTGAGTTTTGACGTGGACGCCGAGGCCGCCGTACTCACGGCGGACATCGCGGCGATCAACCGCATGACGCCGATGAGTCACCAGTCCTACGGCCCCCTGGTTGGAGTGCCCCGGATCCTCGCCCTACTGGACCGGCACGAAATCAAGTCGACGTTCTTCGTGCCCGGCTACACCGCTCACCGGTACCCCCAGGTCGTGCGCTCCATCGTCGAGGCCGGCCACGAGGTCGCCCACCACAGCTACTTCCACGAGAACACCGCAGGCATGGACGCCAAGACCGAGGCAGACATGATCGACCTCGGTCTGCGGGCGCTGCACGACGTCGCCGGTGTGCGGCCCACCGGCTACCGCGCGCCGATGTGGGAGATGAACTACCACACACCCGGCCTGCTGGCCGACCGGGGCTTCATCTACGACTCCAGTCTGATGGACTCCGACTATCCCTACGTCCTGGCCGTCGAGTCCGCCGCCGGGACGACCTCCCTGGTCGAGGTGCCCGTCTCCTGGGGACTCGACGACTGGGAGCAGTACGCCTTCCTGCCCGACCTGATCGGCACGGGGGTCATCGAGAGTCCGGCGAAGGCGCTGGAGATGTGGACACTCGAACTCGAGGCGCTGTACCGGCTGGGAGCGGTGTTCACGCTCACCTGCCACCCGTTCCTATCCGGTCGCCCGTCGCGGGTCGAGGTGTTGGACCAACTGGTCGAGCGGATGAAGGCGCTCCCCGGACTGTGGATCACGACGGTGCACGAGGTTGCGGCCCACGTGCGGTCCCTCGGCACCCCGCCCCGCACCTGCCCGCAGCCCATCGTCCCTCACGAGGCCTACTGGGTTGCACGGCCACCGCAGTGACATTGCAACCTCCAACAGAAAGGAACGCTGATGGATGACACGGCTGTCCCGCCACCGTTACAGACGACAGCAGTCGACCTGTCACTGACACCCGTTCGAGACTTCAGCCTGTGGTCCGCGTTCGCCCTGGCGTTCTCCGACGTCTCGCCGATCGTCGGCATCTACTCGGTGTTCGCGATCGGCCTGGCTGCGGCCGGGCCGGCTTTCTTCTGGGCCTTCCCGATCGTCCTGATCGGTCAACTGCTGGTCACTGGGGTCTTCGGTGACCTTGTGTCCCGGTGGCCGTTCCAGGGCAGCGTGTACGCCTGGTCGCGCGAGCTGCTCGGTGTCCGCTACGGCTGGTTCGCCAACTGGGCGTACAGCTGGGGGCTCACCATCACGCTGGCGTCCGTGGCCCTGGCCGCAGCCGGGTTCTTTGCCTCGGCCATAGGGCTCACCTCGCTCAGCGCGACTCAGACCAGCTTGCTGGCTGTCGGCATTCTTGCTTTGGGGTCCGTGGCCAACATGATCGGCCACAAGTTCCTGCACATCCTGTTCTACGTCAGCATGACGGCGGAACTGATCGCCTCCCTGGGCATCGGCGCAGCCATGCTGTTCTTCCACCGCATCCACTCCTTCTCCATTCTGTTCAGCGGGGCGGGCACCGCCCACGGCGCAGGCTGGCTCACCACGCCTTTTCTCGGCGTTGTGGGGTTCACGGGGTTCTCCTTCGTAGGCTTCGAGTCCGCAGGATCCATCGCTGAGGAGGTGAAGGGATCGCGCCGCGTGCTGCCCAAGGCCATCCGGCTGTCCCTGGCCGCCGCCGGGGTGCTCGTCATGTTCGCGGCACTCGGCCTTGTGCTGGCCATTCCGGACTTGGGCGCCGTTATGTCCGGCAAGGACACGAACCCCATCGCAACGACGCTGGAGACACACTTGGGCTCAGCGATGGGCCGGACGCTACTGGTGATGCTCACGATCGGTTTCACCGCGAGCATGATCGCCGTGCAGGCGGCGGTCTCCCGGGCTATCTGGGCCAGCGCGCGCGCCAAGGAGCTGCCGCTGTCGGGCATCTTCAGCAAGCTCGCCGGGCCTGAGCGCCTCCCGAGGCGCGTCATCGCAATGACGGCGATCATCGCAGCGGTCCTGCTGTTCATCCACAACCCCAAGGCGTACACGCTGCTGCTCAGCGCCGCCACGGCGGGTTTCTTCGTGTCGTATGCGATGCCACTCGTTGCGGCCGCGTACGTCCGCGCAAAGGGTCGCTGGGCCCCGGGGCCGGTCGCGATGGGCCGCTTAGGCGCAGCGATCACGGGGATCGCGGCGGTGTGGATCGTGTTGGAGACCGTCAACATCGCCTGGCCGAGGAACGAGTACGCAGGCGTCTGGTACCTGAACTGGGGCATCGTGATCGCGGCTGTCGTGCTCGGCGGCGTCGGCTTCGCCGCCCAGACGTGGATCTTGCGCCCGGGTGGGGAGGCCGAGACGCTCGGCTACTCGGAGCCGGTTGTCGACGAAACCGAGAGCACGTGAGCCTGTCCGCGCCGGAGCCGGTCGCGGTCGTCACCGGGGCCGCCAGCGGAATCGGCGCAGCCTGCGTAGGACGGTTGGCTCGCTCCGGCTGGCGTACAGCGGGAATCGACCTGCGTCCGTCGGCGACCGACATGTCTGCGGAGCTGGATGTCACCGACCGTGAGGCGGTGCGTAAGGCCGTCGAGGCGGTAGTCGCACGGTTTGGACGAGTCGACCTGCTCGTGACGGCAGCCGGCTACTACGAGGAGGGCATCCCGGTCACCGACATCACCCGCGAGCAGTGGGACCGGATGCTGGCGGTGATCCTCGGCGGCACGTCGAACGCCTTCGCCGCTGTCCTGCCACATATGCTGAGGCAGGATTCCGGAGCAATCGTTGCGATCTCATCCGAGCTGGCCCTTGGCGGGAGTGCCACCGATCTGCACTACGTCGCCGCCAAAGGTGCCGTCCTCGGGCTAGTGAAATCCCTCGCCCTGGAGATGGCGCACACCGGGATCCGGGTGAACGCGGTGGCGCCGGGCCCAACCGACACACCACTGCTGGCCGCCGACTCGCTGTGGCGGCGGCCGGACTACCTGGCGAGCCTGCCACTCGGCCGGCTCGTCACCCCGCGGGAGATCGCACACACCGTTCACTACCTCGCCACGAGCGCCATGTACTGCGGCGAGGTTCTCTCGCCCAACGCCGGGGCGGTGATCTGAGATGAGCACGACAGACGGGCGCGAGATCGCTCTCGTCACCGGTGCCGCCCAGGGCGTTGGCCAGGCGACGGCCCTGCGGCTGGCGGCGGACGGCTTCGCCGTCGCCGTGAACGATGTCGTCGACGACGGTCGGCTCACCGCACTGGCCGAGCGGATCGGCGGACTGGCGGTGCCCGCCGACATCTCCGCGGCGCACAGCGGGCCAGACACCGTGCGGATCGTGGGCCAGGAGCTCGGCGATATCGACGTGCTGGTCGCGAACGCCGCCGCCATGGCGATGGGTCCGTTCCTGGAGCAGCCGCAGGAGCTGTGGTGGCGACAGGTCGACGTGAACCTCTCCGGGCACTTCCGGTTGATCCAGGCTGTAGTTCCCGCCATGCGCCGGGCCGGCGGCGGTCGGATCGTGATCATCGCGTCGGGCTGGGGGATCATCGGCCATCCGAACGCTTCGGCGTACTCGGCATCCAAGGCCGGTCTGATCGCCCTCACCAAGGGCCTCGGTCGCGAGCTCGGCCCGTCCGGGATCCTGACCAACGCGATCGCGCCGTCGTACATCGATACCGAACAGCTGCAGGTCGACGCGGACGACGCCGGGATCTCCCTCGACGAGATGCGTCAGCAGTACCGGGACCTGATCCCGATCAGGCGGCTCGCGTCGGTGGAGGACATCGCTGGCGCCGTCGCGTTCCTCGCCAGCAGGGACGCCGGGGCGTTCGTTGGCCAGGTGCTGCAGCCCGCTGGTGGCGTCACCAGGACCCGTGCCTGACCATGCCCAAGACCCACCACCCGTAACGGAGACGCCTTGACCACCGCCAGCGAACACCCTCTAGGACCGGTGGACGGTCGCCAGATGCCCCGATTCGCCGGCGCATCGACTTTCGCGCGGTTGCCCGAAATCGACCGTGTCACCAACTACGACATCGCCGTCCTCGGCGTGCCCTTCGATAGCGGCACGTCCTACCGCCCAGGCGCCCGGTTCGGTCCGATGGCCGTCCGCCAGGCATCGCGCCATCTCCGCCCCGGACACCATGTGGAGTTGGACTGTGCACCGTTCGACACGGTTCAAGTGGTCGACGCCGGAGACGTCCCCGTCACGCCGTTCTCCATCGACGCTGCGATTGAGCAAATAGCCGGTGGCGCCAGCGAGGTCCTGAGCGGCGGTCACAAGGTCGTGGCGATCGGCGGTGACCACACGATCGCTCTGCCCCTACTACGGTCGGTGGTGCGCGAGCGCGGCCCTGTTGCACTCGTGCATTTCGACGCACACTTGGACACCTGGGACACCTACTTCCATGCCCCGATCACGCACGGCACCGTGTTCCGCCGGGCGTTCGAGGAGGGGCTTCTTATAGAGGACCACTCGATCCACGTCGGTGTCCGAGGTCCGCTTTACGGCTACGGCGACCTCGCCGACGATCGGCGGATGGGGTTCCGCACAATCCGGACAAGCGACCTCGACGTGCTCGGACTCGACGGCGCTCTCGGTGCCATCGTCGAACGCGTCGATGACCTACCGGTCTACATCTCCGTGGACATCGACGTGTTGGACCCAGCCTTTGCCCCCGGCACCGGTACACCCGAGGCGGGCGGTCTGACCAGTCGGGAGCTGCTGCGCGTGCTCCGCGGGCTGACCGAGCTGAACACCGTCGGCGGCGACGTCGTGGAGGTCGCGCCGGCCTACGACCATGGAGAGATCACGGCCTTGGCGGCCGCGACCGTGATCTTCGACATGGTCACACTGATGGCGCGCACGGCGGATCGGCAGGGTTCATGAACCCGGGCCGCCTCGCGTGATGCCCATGCGTCGTCACAACAACGCTCTGCCGCAACCCAACAGTCGAGGGCGGGCCTGGTGAAGACGCCTTTCGAATACCTGCGTCCCGGTTCGGTTCGCGAAGCCGTCGAGATGCTGACGGTGCACGGGCCCGGGACACGGTATCTCGCCGGCGGCACAGACCTGTACCTCGACTGGAAGAACGGGTCTGCGCTCGAACGCTGCATCGACATCAGTCATCTACGGGAGTTGGACTACCTGCACGTTGTGGACGGCGTCCTCCACATCGGTGGGCTCACCTCCCTACGCAGCCTTGAACACAGCACGGCCACCGACTACGCGAGTCGGGCCCTCGCTTGCCTGGCGCGAGCGATGTGCACACCTCAGACAAGAACGCTCGCAACGGTGGGCGGCAACCTGTGCAACGCGTCGCCGGCGGCAGATCTGGCGCCGCTTCTGCTGTGCCTGGACGCAGAAATCGCCGTTGTGGGCCGCGACGGCCCACGTACCCTTCCCATCGTGGACTTGTGGAGCGGGCCTAAGACGACGACGCTCGACCCGAGCGAATTGGTAGTGGAGGTTAGGGTCGGGCTTCACCCTCGTTCAGCCGTAGCCGTCCGGCGCGCTACTCGAACTGCGTTGGATATCGCTCTGGTTATCGTTGCCGTGCTGGTGAGCACGGATGACGGCGGAGTGATCGATACGGCCCGCGTCGGGCTGGGTTCGGTGGCTCCCTTTCCGCTACGGGCGCCCGAGGCCGAGGCAGTTCTGCTCGGCCTGCGGCCTTCGGACGCTGACAGTCAGGTCCTCCTCGACGTGGCCACCCAGGCGGCGGGGTGCGCGTCGCCGATCGACGACTTGCGCACGAGCGCCGCGTACCGGAGCAACGCGATCGGGACACTCACTTCCCGAGCCGCCCAAGAAGCCCTCGTCCAACTAGCGGAAGGGGAAGGCAGCCGATGACGCGATTGGACGTGAACGGTCACGTTTACGAGGTTGAGTTCGCCGACCATGACAGCCTGGCCGATGTGCTACAGGAACGCCTGTATCTGTATGGCACTCGCGTCTCCTGCGCCGAGGGCGAGTGCGGTTGCTGCACTGTGCTGGTCGATGGCGTGCCCGCGACGGCGTGCCTCATAGTGGCGCGCCAGGCCGAAGGTCGTTCGATCAGCACTATCGAAGGCCTGGGTAGCCCTGACAACCTGCATCCGATCCAGCAGGCCTTCATCGACGAGCACGGGTTCCAGTGTGCCTACTGCACATCCGGGTTCATCATGTCGGCGAAGCACTTGTTGGATCACAACCCGAATCCGACCCGCGAGGAAGTCGCTGAAGGGCTCAGCGGGAACCTCTGCCGCTGCGGGGCCTATCCGTACATCATTCAAGCCGTATTGACTGCGGCGGAGCGCATCGGGCGTGAGCCATGACAGCCGAACTGACAAGGACGTACCCACCGGGCGACCACGCCGCTGACACTTTGGCGGCCGGGCCGGAAGTTACGGGCGGACAGCCCTTGGTGATCGTAGGTCGCGACGTCCCCGCCAAGGACGCGGTGGAGAAGGTCACCGGGGCTCTGAAGTACGCAGTGAACTTCGGGTTACCGGGGATGCTCTACGGGAAGATCGTGCGCAGCCCCCACCCGCACGCCCGCGTGCTGCGCATCGACACGACGAAAGCAGAGGCCCTGCCGGGGGTAGTCGCTGTCGTGACTCACCACGACGCACCCGGGCTGATCTGGGAGAACGCCTGGTTCAACTACCGCGGGCATATCCTCGATGGCACGGCCCGGTTCGTCGGCGACGACGTCGCCGCCGTCGCAGCCACTGATCCATTCATCGCCGAGCAGGCCGTTGAACTGGTCGAGATCGAGTGGGACGTCATGGATGCGGTCTTTGACGCTGAGCAGGCAAGGAGACCGGGGGCGCCCGAGATTCGCGAGGAGGGCAATGAGCGCCCCGCCTATCAAGTGCACTGGGGAGACGTAGCCAGTGGCGAGCAGGACGCCGACTTCATCGTCGAGTGCGACATCCACTTCGAGAGCCAGCAAGCTGCTCCGATGGGGCGAAACGCCTGCGTAGCCGAGTGGACCGGTGACCGGGTGTGTGTTTGGACATCCTCACAGACTCCGTCTGAGGTGCGCGACTCGATCCACGAGGCGTTCGGAATCCCGCTGAGCAAGATTCGTGTCCAGGCACTTCCTGTAGGCTGTTCTTTCGGCAACTGGTGGGTGGCCAACTTCATGTTGATCACCGTGCTGCTCGCCAAGAAGTGTCGCCGGCCCGTGAAGATCGAGCTGAGTAACCACGAAAGCATGGTGACCGTCAAACGGCGCCACAACGAGCACTCGCGGGGCAGGATGGGCTGCACCGCCGACGGCCGGCTCACCATGGTCGAGTTCGACCATGTCATCGACAACGGTGGGTACGGGTTCAAGGACGACGTCGGCTTCTTCTGCGTCGACCTGTGGGGACGGGCCAAGAATGGGAACTTTGCCATCCATGGGGTGAATACCAACCGACTCACCGCCGGGTGCATGCGAGCCGTCGGTGATGTGACTCTCGGCTCCGCGGTGGAGCGTCTCGCTGACGAGTGCGCCATACGTGCCGGAGTCGATCCGGTCGAGTTCAGGCTGCGCAATCAAATTCGCCCCGGCGAGGAACTGCGCATGCAGCACAGTCGTCACGCAATGCCCAACCAGTCAGTCGAGGACTACTTGGCCGGGATCCCGGAGAGCATGCGGGCAGGATGGCCGGTGCCGTTCCGCCTCTCGAGCGGTTCCACGGAGGACATTCTGACCCGAGGGGCGGAAGCATTCGGATGGCGGCAACGTTGGAGAGGTTGGGGCGTCCCGTTGTCCACCGACGGACCACTTCGCCGAGCGGTCGGAGTCGGAACCGGCGCACACGTGTGCGGCGTGGAGTTCGAGGGCAACACGTCTGCTGTGGTCCGGATCAACCCTGATGGCAGCGCCAAGGTGTATTGCGCGGCCGGGCGGCAGGGACAGGGCAGCGAGACCACCTTGACGCAGGTCGCAGCGGAAGCGCTGGGGATACCGTTCGAGCGGGTTGACTACGAGCTCGGCGACACCGACGCGTGCCCCTGGAGCCACGGCTCCCTGGCCAGCAACACCATGTACAGGATCGGCTTCGCCGTGAAGGCGGCCGCAATGGACGCTCGGGCGCAGCTGCTCGAGATCGCCGGCCGGGAATTCTTCGACCTACCCGCAGCGGAGCTGACCGTCGATCGTGGGATGGTAAGGCGGGCGGGAGCTGACCCGGAGGGGCTGAGCTTCACGGTCGAGGACGTCCTGAACGTCTTCCGCTCGGACACGCTCGGGCAGGCATCATCGATCACCGGCCGATCCTCCGCCGTGCCCATGCCCCCGGCAACGACCTTCGCCCGCCACTTCGCTTGCGCCTTTGTCGAGGTGGAGGTAGATGTCGAAACTGGCGCGATCCGCGTGATCGACTACCTAGCGGGTCAAGACAGCGGAACCGTCGTGAACCCGAAGGTTCTCAAGAACCAGGTAGTTGGCGGTGCACTGTGCGGCAGCGGCTTTGCACTCTCCGAACACCTGGTGTTTGACGAGGTCAACGGGGCCATCAAGAACGGCAACTGGATGGACTACAAACTGCTCAGGACTTTGGACTTCCCACGCGAAATCCAGGTGATATTCGGTGATTCGTACGACCCAGTAGGCCCATTCGGCGCCCGCGCCGCGGGCGAGGCGCCTGCCGCGGCGCCAGGGCCAGCGATCTCGCAGGCCGTCTACAACGCACTGGGTGGCATCTGGGTGGACATGCCAATGACTCCGGAGAGAGTCCTCACGGCGATCGGTCGGATCTGAACCTCGGCGAAGTCGCCTCACTTACGTAGGTGGCCGAGCGGGGTACCACTCTTCCGGTTCAGGGAATTCGAAGTAGTCCGGAAAGTGGTAAGTCTCGAAACAGGTGGTAGTGGCCGCTTCTGTGTCGAAGAAGCTGAAGGAGTTTTGGTCCATCCACTTGCCGCTCTGGGTCGGACTAAAGCCACGTGTCGCGAAGGTGGCGATCCGCTGCTCCCATGGTGCATGGTTGCAGTCGAACGCAAGGTGATGGATACCTTCTCCGTGGTCATCCAGGAAATCCCGCATGATCGTCCGACCTGTCAGCGGCTGCATGATCTCCCAGGTCAAACCGTCGTTGTTCGCAAAGCATACTTTGAGGCTGAACGGACTGGGTTGCCCGTGGTAGGAAGGCATAGTCACGGTGTCGTCGTCGAACGTGTAGACGCGGAAGGGCCCGATGCCGAGTCGCACCAGCCCGGCCATTGTCCGATGACAGTCCTCGGTGACGATGCACACTTCGATTATCTTGCCCAAGAAGGCATTGCTCAGCGCGAACTCACTGATCACATTGGGAAGTGGTTGAGTTTGCTCAATGGCGGTCACTTGTAGCCTCCTGTCCTATCCATCAATCGGAGTAGATGTCCACCTGTCGCGGAGCCGAGCTGGACCCGCTGATGGGAACGAGATCCTGCGGACAAGCACTGATGACGAGCAGGATGTCGCGCAGGGCCTCCAGGACGACCTCGTCCTCGGAACCCGCTTGAGAGGCCTCGAGCGTCAGGGAACCGTCGGCGGCAACCAGCACCGACATGAACAGGTTGACCGGTTCAGGAACACAGAGGTCGCCCAGTCCGTGCGACGAGGTAGCTTCATGGAAATTCGCGGTGCAGTTGCGGTGTTCCCCGTCGAAGCCGAGATCACGGTAGCGCTGTGCGTCACACGCTGGAATGAGCGTGTCGTGGCCGCCGGGGCTCGTGTCGGCGAGGACCCGAATGATCGGTCGCCGCTGGTTGTCGACTAGAACATCACCGGCTTTCGGTGAGAGCCTCCCTGTCGCGAGTCGCGAATGGGAGGTGGACAAATAGGACGCCCCGTCGGGTAACGCGAGCGCCCACATATCCGCGACCTGCTGGCCGATTGTGTTCACCACGTGGGCCCTGCTACCGGCTAGAAGCTTCACCGCTCCACCGGAACCCGCGGCAACGGTGGTCCTGCGGCCCGGCCGCTCGAGCCCAGCGGGTAGCAGGGGCCGGTCGTCGAGGCGGAAATGTCGGTTCATTCCGGATGATCTCGATCAGCCGAGACCGAGAACGGTCATAAGGCTCTCGTCGATGCCCCAGATCTCCTCGGCGCTCGCGTGACCGACCTGATTGGCCAACCGGCTCACGTCCACCGCTCCGACTTGTTCGACGAGCACACGCGTCGTCTCGCCGTCGACGACGATCTCCGGTCGAAACGTTGCCGATCGCGCACTTCGCGACGTAGGGGCGACCAACACCACAGATCGAGGCAGGAACGCGTCGGCCTGGACGACGACCCCAAAGCGGCGACCTCGCTGCTCGTGGCCCGTGGCCTTCGCCAGGCAGAGCTCGTACACGTCACCTCGACGCACGAAGGCTCTCCATCAGCGACGCGACCGCCTGCATCTCGTGACGGTCTTCCTCGTCCGCTTCGAGCGCCGCCACCTCGGCCCGAAGTGCCTCCTTGCGCCGCAGCGCCGAGGCGGCATCGAGGATCGACTTCCTGATTGCTTCGGACCGGCTCATGCCGGACGCTTCGAGCGTGTTCAGCGCCCGCTGAACCTCGTCGTCGAGCCGGACAGAGACGGCGCGTGACATGAGTGCAGTGTATCACACACCGTGATACGCCCGCCGAGGAGCAACTCTGACTCACGACCCCAGCCGCGCACCGCACGGTGCTACTCCAGGGCCAGCTCGACACGTGCCTCACTCGCTCTGGCCTGGGGCCGCCGATACGGCGAAGTCCTTCTGGCGGATGAGGAAGGCGCAGCCGATGGCGGCGGCGAACGCGAGGATCGCACCGATCGCGAGGATCTCGTTGAGACCGTTCACGAGTCCCTGGTCGGCCGCGGAGCGCACCAGCTGCTCGAGAGCGGCGGCGTTGGTGGCGTGGCTGCCGCCGGGAGCAGAGGTCTGCCCGCTCAACACCCCGTTGGCGATCGACGACGACACACCGTTGAGTGGTGTCGAGGTCAGCCGGGTCGTGATGGTGCCGCGAATCTGGCTGGCGAAGACCGAGCCGAGGGCGGCGATGCCGGTAGCGGTGCCGACCTGGCGGAAGGTCGAGTTGATGCCCGAGGCCATCCCAGAGCGAGCGGGCTCGACGACGCCGACGGCAGTCGAGGCGAGCGGGACGTTGATGAAGCCGGTACCGATCCCGGCGATGACGAGCCCGGCAACGAGATGGGTCCACGAGTCCGACAGCGTGATGCCGTGCATCAGGACGATCCCGATCCCGACCAGCAAGAAACCCGGCGCGATCAACCACTTCACCGGCATGCGGTTAGTCAGTCTGCCTGCCAATCCGGCCGTCAGGAAGACCGCCCCGGTGAGCACGAGGAACCGCACTCCCGTGGCGACGGCTGACAGGCCCAAGACGTTCTGCATGTAGAGGACCAGGTAGGTGATGAGGGCGAAGAGCGAGCCGTTGATGGCGAAGGCGGCGAGCAGACCGCCTGAGAACGTCGGGTTCCGGAGCAGGCTGAAGTCGAACATGGGCGCCCGTTGGCGCAGCTCGGCGACGACGAATGCCACGAGGAGCACCCCGGAACCGACAAGGGCTCCCTCGACGACGCCCGACGACCAGCCGTCAGCGGTCGAGCGGATCAGGCCGAACACGAGTGCCGCCAGCCCGCCGGAGAACGTCACGCAACCGAGCCAGTCCGGCGACGTCGCCGCCGGGTTGCGGGACTCTTCGACTTTGGCGAGCGTGACGACGAGGGCCGCGACGCCGATGGGCACGTTCACGAAGAAGATCCAGCGCCACGAAGCGTCGCTCGTGAGGACACCGCCCAGCACCGGGCCGACTGCGATGGCGACACCGGTCACGGCCCCGTAGATCCCGAACGC
>Ga0187860_1001022_pt1 | contig 25728 bp, 12 predicted proteins | sample June2016WEW_10_4_FD_132981 | JGI IMG/M metagenome (GOLD analysis project Ga0187860, IMG submission 132981) | Peatland microbial communities from SPRUCE experiment site at the Marcell Experimental Forest, Minnesota, USA - June2016WEW_10_40 | ecosystem: Environmental > Terrestrial > Soil >...
AGCAGAAACGGCGCGCCGTCGGTGAAGGCGCGCGCGCAATGCACCGCGTGACCGTAGCCCAGCGGCGCCTGCTGCTCAACGAACCGCACACGGCCAGAATGGGCGCCCGCCGCCACGCGGTAAGCAGCCTGGTCGCCCGGACAGACCACCAGGCAGACTTCCTCGATGCCCGCCTTGAGCACCTCCTCCAGGATGATGGCCAGCGCGGTCTTTTGCGTCCCGTCCCGGTCCACCAAAGTTTGGAGGGGCAGCGTGCGCTGATTTTTGCCCGCGGCAGTGATGACCGCTTTTTTTATTTGCACAGAAAAGCTTTCTTTGCCTCAAAGAGTCACAAATCCCCGCCCGCCAGTCAACGCCAGTCGCGCGCCTTTTCGCACGGCCTTGGGGGAATTCGCGAAGGCAGGCAAGGGAAGGATTTGAAGAAGGGGTCGAATGCGCCCCGCGCCGGTGGCAGCAAAGGGTCGCAATTATCAGGATTGAGAAGGTGAACAGGATGAACGGGGTTTTGCTGGACAGAAGGTTGTTTGAAGGACGTCGGCGGAATGGCTGGCGGAAGCTGATGGCAGAAACATGGAGGCAGGAAAATGGGGACGGTTTGATTGAGGATTTGTAATTGGTCATTTGATCAAGAGGGAAGTGGTTGAGGGGGAAGCGGATGCGGTAAAACTGGCCGCAAAGATCGCACAGGTCGCAGAGCGGCAAGCCGTCAGGAAAAGAATTTGAACGGGAGCAAACTGAGAAAGCAGAGAAGGAAGAACTTTGTCGAGAATACAAAGATGACGGATTGGGATAAGTGCAATCCGTTGAGGGAGAGGAGGATGAAGAGCAAGGCTTGCAAAGTGGCCGGTGGGATGGCAGGATCGCCGCAATCACAATGGCACGAGGCAGATGAGGACGGCCAATCAGCGCATCGTCGAAGAGAATGGCGTTGATTGGTGAAATGTGGGATGGATAAAGGTGACTGGAGACTAGTTTTTGGAGGACAGCGTCAAGGGCAGCCGGCAAATGCGAGGACAGGTCAAGCAACTGTCTGAACGATGATGATGAGAATGAGAATATGCGATTATGCGGGACGGACACGTTCTTGCGTTCTCTCGCAAGTTGAGGCTGCTGTTATTTCCTGCTCGTTCTGATTTGGACGCCCTGTTATATTCGTCTGGATGTCAGATTCAGTCAGCAAAGAAAAACGGTCGCAAATCATGGCTGCGGTTCGGTCGAGGGGGAATAAGGCTACTGAAATGAGCCTGATTAAAATTTTCCGAAAGCATGGAGTCAAAGGCTGGCGACGACATCTGCCATTGCTCGGGTGCCCGGATTTTGTTTTCCGCAAAGAACGGCTCGCCGTTTTTGTGGATGGATGTTTCTGGCACGGCTGCCCGAAGCACCTGCGTCATCCAAAAGCGAATCGCGGGTATTGGCGGCATAAAATCGAGCGCAACCGGAAGCGAGACTTGCTTGTGACGCGAAGTTTGCGGCGCACAGGCTGGCGTGTTTTGAGAGTTTGGGAGCACGAGCTAAGAAACGAATCGTGCCTCGTTGCGCGTGTTTGGAAATTGCACTCCCGGCGGGATTGAATATAATCCAAAGGAAATAAATGAACCGAAGCAACGACAACGGCAACGGGACGCACACACCGAGAATAATTCGCTACGTTGATTTGTTTTGTGGAATCGGCGGATTTCGTCTGGCAGTTGAGCAGTCTGCTCCTTCCCTTGGTTTTGACCCCGTTTGTGTGTTCTCATCCGATATCGACGAGGATTGCCAAATGGCTTACGAGGCCAATTTTGGCGAAAGGCCAATCGGCGACATCAAAGCCGTCAAGGAGGACTCCGTCCCTGACCACGAATTGCTGGTCGCTGGATTCCCCTGCCAGCCATTCAGCATCATCGGTCACATGAAAGGCTTTGAGGACACCCGGGGAACTCTTTTTTTTGACATCGCTCGGATTCTAAAAGCAAAGCGTCCAAAGGCATTTGTTTTAGAAAACGTGAAGCTGCTTGTTGGCCACGACAAGGGACGCACACTAGCGCGAATCATGGAGACTCTGCGCGAGCTTGGTTATCAGACTGACTTTCGTGTTTTCAACGCGCTGCACTTTGGACTGCCCCAAAAACGCGAGCGGGTTTTCATCGTGGGTTTTCACAAACCTGCAATTTTTGATTGGCCGGCAAGCCAGGTGCCAATGACCCCGCTGTCCGAAATACTCGAAAAGCGCGTTCCCGAACGATTTTTTGCCTCGGACCACATCCGTGAGCGACGATGGAGCGTTCTGAAACCGAAAAAGGAACCAACCATCTGGCACGAAAACAAGGGTGGACATATCAGCGCTTATCCATTCTCTTGCGCGTTGCGGGCCGGAGCATCATACAATTATTTGTTGGTGAATGGTGAGCGCAGATTGACGCCGCGTGAGATGCTCCGTCTTCAGGGATTTCCAGAGTCTTACAAGATTGTCAGCAACGAATCGCAAACTCGCAAACAGGCGGGAAACACCGTGCCTGTCCCCGTCGTTGCGGCTGTTCTGAAACAAGTTTTTCAGGCAGGCATCTGGCAGGAAACAAACGAAATCTACACCCAACGCTTTTCCACGTTCGACAGTCAGATGCGACTTCTGGAAAGGAATAAGCCCAATGACGACACCAAAACTCAGAAAGGTCGAAAAGTATCAGCCCCCTTATCGACTAAATGATTTTCCGTCCGGGTTCGCCGTAGGTCTGGGTCGCGAAGTCGTCTATCACTTGGCGACGCGTGGAACACCACGCTTGGAGGGAGAAGATTGGGAAGAAATCTTTGCGCGTCTCGTCGGCGCAAAATGGCAACCGTCGAATGTTGGACTGGACGACATCGTTTTCGAGCAATGCGCCTGGGGCGCTAAAACTTTGAAGAATAAGCTTCCCTCCAAAACGAAACGGGTGCGCCTTATTTCCGGAAGAAATTCACCGGCGTATTCGTTCGGTGATACCGAAATCAAAGGTGGTGATCCTGATGAAGTGGGTAAGAAGATTTTGAGCATCTGGAATAGCCGCGTGACAGACGTTCGGAAAAAATTCGCGCACGTCCGCACTGTTGTTCTAATAAAGTCCGACGACTTGCTTGAACTGGCTGTTTTTGAAACGGACACTTGCTTGTATCCGCCAGAGAATTACAAGTGGGGTTGGAATGAAAAGGACAACTTAGAAGGGTATGAAGCCGGTCCCGACAAAACCGAGGTTCACAGATTTACTTGGCAGCCGCACGGTTCGCAATTCACGATCATCGAAGATGTCCCCGAAGGCCGTCTCGCCATCAAAATCAGAAAGCCGCCGGAATTGAACAAGGAAACCGTTTTGAGAAGTTTGAAGTTCGATGAATCTTGGGTTCAAATCATCAAATAGAGACTCTGCATTCCGCTTCGCGCTCCGGCGTAACGACTTTCGCAACGTCTTGGATAGCTTTCACAAGAGCCGATCAATTTCGGTAGACGTTCAAGCCACAACTCGGCGTTGCAAAACAACTTCGCAGTAAGCTCTTCTGACCACAATTGGCTCTTGCGCAAAAACCGACGCTTTTCCGGCGGCGTGTTCGCCCAACGGTAACGGCGCATCCAACGCCGCAGTTTCACCGCTTTTCTGGCACTTAACGAGCCTAGAGCACCATTCGGGTCAGTAAAGCTGAATTATCGTTTGACTACGAGCTTGGCCACTTTAGCAATTCAGAAATCCGGGCTTTATCCCTTTCAGGGCATTTGGGCAAAAGAGGTTAACTGGCGGCAATCGGGATTCGAGGGAGGAATTGCGGGGGTTTCCGCGCTTGGGTCGCTTGCTCGTACGCGAAGGCCAGTTGCAGCAACTTCCCCTCGCTCCACGCCCGGCCGAAGAACGACAGCCCCACCGGCAAACCCATCACGTGACCAGCGGGCACTGTAAGGTGCGGATAACCGGCCAACGCGGCCGGAGTCGTGCAGCCGCCCGTGTCGCGGTCGCCCCACAACAAATCCGTCAACTGCGCCGGACCCGTCGTCGGCGCAATAATGGCGTCCAGTTCGTGCTTCGCCATGACGGCGTCAATCCCCTCTTCCCTTGTCAACCGTTGGTTCCCGGCCAGAGCGTCGAGATAAGATTTTTCGGTGAGCGGACCTTTGGCTTCGGCCTTTAAGAAAAGGTCCTGGCCAAAAAAAGGCATCTCCCTGGCCTTGTTCTTCTCGTTGAACTCAATGATTTCCTTCAGCGAACGGACGGGCGCCGAAGGCCCGAGACCCGCAAGGTAATTGTTCAGGTCTGATTTGAATTCATATAACAAAACGTCGGTCTCCGCGTCGCCGCCAAATTGCCCGTGGGTCGGCAAATCGGCGGGATCGACGATGATCGCGCCCTGGCGTTTCATTTCCGCGATGGCGTCCTCCATCAAACGGTCCACTTCGTCGAGGATGCCAAAGAACTTGCGGGCCACGCCCAGGCGCGCGCCGCGAAGTCCGTGGGGCGCAAGAAAAACGGTGTAATCCGCCGCCGCCCTGCTATTCGTGGTTGCCGGGTCGCGCGGGTCCTGGCCCGCCGCCAGGCAGCCCAATAAAATCGCCGCATCCCGGACTGTCCGCGCCATCGGCCCGGCGGTATCCTGGCTGTGGGCGATCGGGATGATCCCCGCCCGGCTTACCAAACCGACCGTCGGTTTGATTCCCACCAATCCGTTGTAGGAGGAGGGCGCGGTGATCGAGCCGTCGGTTTCCGTTCCGACGGCCACGACACATAAGTTGGCGGAGACCGCCGCGGCGGAGCCGGAGCTGGAGCCGGACGGGTTGCGATCCAGCGCGTACGGATTGAGCGTCAGACCGCCGCGCCCGCTCCAGCCGCTGGTGGAATGCGATGATCGTATATTGGCCCATTCGCTCAAATTGGTTTTGCCCAGCAAAACGGCCCCTGCCGCGCGCAATCTTTCCGCCACAGTGGAATCGCGGGGCGGCAAGGAATCCATCAGCGCCAGCGAGCCGGCCGTCGTCTTCAACCGGTCATGCGTGTCGATGTTGTCCTTGATGAGAACGGGGATTCCGTGAAGGGGGCCGCGCGGGCCGCGGGCCTTTCGTTCGTTGTCCAGAGCCGCCGCAATGGCCAGCGCATCGGGGTTGAGTTCGATAACGGAGTTCAGCTTCGGCCCACGCCGGTCAATCTCCTTGATGCGGGCCAGATACTTGCGTGTGATTAACACTGCCGTCAAGCTTCCCGCCGTCATGGCCGATTGAAGGTGCGCGATGGAGACCTCCTCCAACTCAAAGGGTTTGATGAGGTGCTTGCGATTGGATGGCGGCCAATTGGGCAAAGGAGCCGTCACTGCGGGAGTCGCCGAGGCCGGGCCGATGGCCGCCACGCCGGCAACAACAGCCGTTTTGAAGAACTGGCGTCGGTTCATTTCCTATTATTAACGCCGAAACGGGAATCCAAACAACTCGGATTTTACAAAGGGGTGATTTGAACGTCGGAAAATGCGGCGTGAGTGTCCACCACCCGCAAACCAACGGAACCCGAGTCGAATGTGCCGTCCTGAGCCTGGAGCAATCGGTTTCCATTGAGATCGATTTCAAACTGGTTTTGGTGCGCCGTAATTTTCATCTCACATTTCGTTCCGACAGGCTCGGTGAGCGGAGCGGACGCGATCTGATGCCAAACTTTTCCGTCCGTAAAACCGAGCACCAGGCATTTGTTGTCGGAATCAATTCCGGCAAAATAACCGTGCTGGCCGTTGTAACCGACAAAAGGAGTGTTGACGCGAAACAATAAGCCGGACTGGCCGTGTTGTTCGAGCAACCATAAGGTGGCCGTCAATGTGAAATTGGTCCAAAGGCCGCCATCAAACACGACCTTCTCGCCGGAACGAAACTCGTTGATGGGCGGGCCGCGAAGCTCCCCCAGGCAAAGCTTCCCGCCATCCAAGTGAAGCAACTGGTGATGCCCAAAATAGGACCAGCCGTCCAGGTCGTTTGCGCCGAGAAACTGGAAGCGGCGCGCGCCTGTAACACAATGATCATACTCGCCTGATGGCACGGGTATCGGCTGGCCGGCGGCGATCGGGCGGCCGAATTTCGGAAGGCCATCATCACTCCAAGTGAAAGGCTGCGCGAATACCGCCCGGCGCCAGCCCTCTTGACGGTCCAATTTGGCGTGGTAGATCAGCCAGTCCTCGGCGCCGTCCGGAGATTTGACGAAGGAATTGTGGCCGACTCCATAAGTCGTTTCGGTTGATTCAAAGGCCGGCATTGGGTACTTATGCCAGTTCGTCGATTGGAGAGGATCGGATCCCCTTTTCAGCTCCAGCAGGCCGATCTTATAGCTAGGCTCCCACGAGCCGCTGCAGGAATAGGTGACAAAGGTGCGGCCATCATGTTGAAGGACTTCGGGGGCTTCATTGAGTCCGCGGCCCCGGGGCGATTCATCGACGCGCTCCCAGAGAAAATCATCGTTGGCGCAAAGACGAGTCCGCGGCGCGGCAATGGTGAGAGGGTCATTCATCGGCGCGATGTAAAGGTACTGAATATCCTGGTCGTCGCGCCAGCCTGACCATATCGCGTAAAGCCGGTGTTCTGATTCGTACACCGTCAGATCAATTGCCCAGCGGTTGTTCGATGACAGATCAGGATCATCGCCAGTGTAGAGCGGGCCGTGTAACGAATAAGGCCCCAATGGGTCCGATCCTGAGGACTGCACCACCCATGCGCGATGATTTTTGTTCCGGCCATCGGAAGCGGCAAAATAGATGTACCACCTTCCGCCCAACAGATGCAGTTCCGGCGCCCAAATCTCCCGCGAAGCAGGACCGCTTTCGGGCGCCGTCCAGACCACGTGCCTGGCGCCGAGCACGGTAAGACGGTCAGACATCTGGATGGAAATGGCGCGATTGGCCTCGGAAAAGCACGCCAGATAGCGTCCCTGGTATTGAGTAATCCAGGGGTCAGCCTGTTCGCATATCGGATTGGCAAAGCAATGTTCAGCAACCGCCGGACTGGCGCAAAGCAGAAGTTTCAACAAAACCAGACTAATGACGCATCTCATGCTCATGGTGACTGAAGGCGGTAGAATTGCATGAAGTTGGTCATGGGCACCGTGATGGTGAACAAGTTGTTCGAACTGGCCGGAGCGTTGCTGACAAGAGTCCAGGCGGCCGCGGACAAGTTGGTTGTTGTGTAGAGTTCCAGTCCTGTAGCCCACTGCGGCCAGGACAAACTGAACCCATTGCCGGCCTGCGCGGCGGTGATGGCCGGCTGCACGAAACTGGCGGTGAGCGTGCTGTTCGTCCGCGGAACGGAGATGTTATGAGTGGCGGCGCCACCATCAGACCAAAGCACAAAGTTGTACTTCGTCGAGCCAAGGCTTTGGGGCGAAGGCGCGCCGATGACGTGGTCCATCCCGACAACCTCGACGAGCGAGGTCGTGCCCGTCATTGGCTGGCCGTCGAAGGTGACGTTCAATCCGTTGGGCACGGTTGCCAGAGTCACCAAAGCGGTTTCAGGCAGAACCTCCGTCGTGACGGACTGGGTGTAGCCACTAGTGTCGGTGACGCTGAGGGCTACCGTGTAAAAAACATTGGTGGAGTCAGGACCGTTGGTTGGGATTTGATAGCTGCCGCCAGCAACGCCCGTGACCGGCCCGAAAGCGGGACTCACCAGACCATCGTGGTAAAATTCACCCGACCAAGTGAGTGAGGTTGCCGGCAGAGCGTTGCCGGAATAATCGGTGGCGGAGCCGGCAAACGTCAACAGCGATCCGCCGGAATAAAGCGTTCCATTGGTCGGCAGCGTAATGACGGGCAACGGCGCGATCAACTGGGCCAGGGAAAGAGGCGACGAATTCAATGAAATCGAGTCCATCATGCCATAGAAGTAGGGGTCCGCCGAATAATGGCTTTTTCCCAGATAACATTGCGCGGCGCCGATGTCGGAGGGCAGAAGATTGACACTATTATTGACGGCAACGGCCTGGCCGTTGAGGTAGAGGATTCCTTCACGGCCATCCATCACAACGGCCACATAGGTCCACTGGTTGACGGGAAAAGCGGAAGGCGATTCAATCATCTGGTTGTAAACGGGCATGTCGGTCGTAATGGAGCATTGGACAAGACTGGAGGAGTCGGAGGGAGTCAAAAAGAAATAATCCTGATCGTTTTGCCCAAAGTCGAAAATACGCTCCCACTCGCTGCCGCCCTCCCACTTCACCCACCCGGAGACCGTTTGAGCCGCTCCGGCCCCCGCGGGCAGGCTCACGTATTGGCCGCTTCCCGACAGATTGAGCACGTTGCCCCGGGCAAGAGTGTTTTGGATGGAAGCGCCGCCTTCCAGCGTGCCATTGTAGAGGTTACTGGCGTCCTGCGCGCCCGCTGTAAATGGGTAAAAGGACGCCCAACCAGGGGGTGGCGCCGTTGAAGATGGGAAGATATTGACAAAGTTGGTGGCGCCGCGGCCGGCCGAATCCGTCGCCACTAGAATAACTTGATAGAAGCCATTGGAAGCGGATGCGCCGGCGGCGGGAATTGCGAAAGTTCCATTCGTAATGCCACTCAGGGGGCCGGAAACAGTGTTCGTCACACCCGCCTCGATGTAATTCACAGTCCACTCAAGACTGGAGGCGGGGATGGCCGCGTCATAAAAATCATTTGCGCCGCCCGCGAAGCTGATTGTGTCGCCGGAATGATAAGTCGCTCCTTGTGACGGTTGAGCGATTGTAATCTGCGGCGCAATGATTTCGTTGGAAGCGAGCGGTCTTGAGAATATGCGCACGTCGCTCAACTCGCCGCTAAAGTAAGGGTCAGGCGGCCATTGGCTCTTGCCCAGGTAATTATTAGTGGCGTTAAGGTTGGCTGGAACCAAATTGGCATAAAGATTACTCGCGACCAGCGCCCCATTGGTATAAAGAAACACGGACGCGCCAGTTATCACGACGGCTACGTGCGTCCAAAGGCCTGTCGGCAATGGCGACGGGGCGTCAGCAATTTGTTCGCCGGGAATGCTGTCGATGCTGATATTAAAGCGAAGCTTGCCCGTCGAGGCCGAAGGCGTCAGCACGCTATAGCGGTTTGTGTCGTCGCCAAAATCATAAATGCGCTGCCAGTCCGCGCCGCCATTCCACTTCACCCACGCCATGAAGGTCTGCATTGCGGCCAGCCCGGGTGGAAAACTGACGTATTGGTTAAGCCCGTCAAGGCTGAGCACGCTGCCGCGAACCGGATCACTAACGAAGGAAGCCCCGCCGTTCAAAACCCCGTTGTAGTGGCCCTGGACATCTTTGGCATCGGCCCGCAACGGATAATAAGACGACCAACTGGCGGGAGGATTGGCGGGAAACAACGTGGCGGCAACAGAACTTTGCCGGTTGGAATTGTCCGTGGCGGTTAGAATAATGGTGTAGTTGCCGCCTCCGGTGGCATTGGTTGGCACTAGAAACGTCCCACCAGTTACGCCGGAAAGCGGGCCTAACACAATGTTTGTGGTTCCGTCCTGAGTATAATTGATTTGCCAAGTCATTTGATTGGCCGGAATCGGCACGGCCATGAAGTCCATGGCATTGCCGCCAAAGTTGATGACGCCGCCGGGTTGATAACTTGAGCCATCGGCGGGCTTGGTAATTCCGGGGATGGGCTCGACGATCTCCTGCGGAGAAAGCGCGCGTGAATAAGCGCGGAAGCTGGCGTACTGGCCGTTAAAGTAAGGGTCGGCTGTGAATTTGCTGCGGCCGAGATGATTGGTTTGGGGAGCGACATAGAGCGGCAGAAGATTCATGCTCGCGTTGGTCGCCACCGGGACTCCGTTTACATACAAAAGTCCCTCAGTGCCATTAAAGGTGACGGCGACATGGGTCCAGACGTTCGAGGGGAGCGGTTGGGTCCACTGCACTGTCTGAAGGTTGCCGCCGGGATTGATGTCGCATCGCAACACGTTGTCGCTCGAGGTTGGCGTGAGCATGACTGTTTTGGTGGTGTCGAACCCAAAATCAAAAATGCGCTGCCACGGGGCGCCCCCGCGCCATTTGACAACCGCAGCAAAGGTCTGAGCGTAGCCGACACCGGGCGGAAGCCAAACGTACTGGTTGGTTCCGTTGAGATTGAGGACATGGCCATAAACCGGATCGGTTTGAACGGCAGCGCCATTTTCCAACAAACCGTAGTATTGACCGTTGTCGTCGCGAGCGTCAGCCTGGAATTTATATTGGGCCGACCAATTGTTGCTGAAAACGGGCCAATTATCCGAAGTCCAGGAGAGCGGCACCAGAGCGAGGTCAGGGGCGCCATAAGCGTCATATTGGGGCGCCCAGGCATTGGCATCGTAGTAATGATAGCTGAGCCACTGCGACCCGTTGATGGACAGGATGCCGACATGTCCGGGACCGGTGAATTTCCCCGTGCCTTGCTGGAAAAGCGAGCCGCCGTTGTTGACCATGCTCACTCCGTTTTGGTCCAGGTAGGGTCCGGTCACACTTGTGCTCCGGCCCATTCGCATGTTGTAAGTGCTATTGACGCCGGAACAACACGAACCCCAGTCCGCAAAAAGATAGTAATAACCGCCGCGCCGATAAAGGTACGAGGCCTCGATTGAACTATTGTAAGCCAGTTGGGTGGTGGGGGAGTAGGGCGCAATACGAAGGCCGGTGGCAGGATTTAGTTGCACGATATAGATGCCGTTCCAGTAGGAGCCGAATGCCATCCACAAATTACCCGAGTTATCCCACGTAAAGCTGGGGTCAATCGTATTGTAGGGCGAGCTATTGTCGGATTGAATGACAGGTCCCTGGTCTGTCCAGCGATAAGCCGGGTCCGTCGGGTCGAGTGTCGGATTGGTCACAAGCCCAATGGCGGAAACCTGGCTGCCCCAAGTGGACACGGCGTACCAAAGGTGGTATTGGCTGTTGAAATAGAGAACATCGGGCGCCCAAAAAAGCCCCGTAAAGCCGGGAACCGCATTGGTCGTCCAAGCTGGGGCATTCTCGAACACCGGCGGGCCCGGAGACCAAAAGACCCTGTCCGCTGACGATTTGGACAGGATGCCCTGTCCAGTGTAGAACATATAATAGCGGTCCTTGCACTGGATAACGGTGGAAGGATCATGGGTTGCAAGATAACCGCGCAAAGACGGGCCGGAGGACTGCGCGTTGACGTCGGGGCAACAAAGGTTTAGACTGACGACGATCAACAGCAGCCCGAATAAGGCGGTTTTGCTTTCTGTGAGAGGACTTTCGGGCAAAGACATTGAGAGCAAGTCGAACTTCAAAATTGAAAATAAACTCCTGAGTCTGTGGTCAACGTATTAGTCATCTTCGCAAAGGGACGCCATTCGACGTGGTTGTCGAGGAAACAGACGTTGCCGCCCGCCGGGGATTCGTTCGCGTTCAGGTGCGCCGTGCGGACAGAGGTGCCTCCCGCCGCGCCGATGTCGTAGTAACGCCGTCCGCCCGCGAGGGACGACTCAAAAATCGTGGCATCGATAATCATCTCGGTGGCCGAAACGCCCCGGCTGCCCCGGCCCCGGGTGATTTTGGTCACCATATTGGTTCCGCTGATTGCGGCATTCTCGTCGTTGGTCATGATGGGACTGTCGGGGAACAACCAGCCATATCCGGCAACGATATAGGTCGGAAACGCATTCCATGCGTTCGGTGTGCCGTTGTTGAAAAGATAATACTCATTAGGGCAATAAAAGATGGTTGTGCTATTGGCGACGTTGGCCATTAGATTGCTGGCGACCAGCCTGTCCATGTCCCAGAACCAAACTCCCTGGTAATCCAAATCCGGCAGGAGATCGCGGTTGTCCTGGGCATACATCAACGTCGCGACTCCGAGTTCGTGCAGATTATTCTTGCACTGGGCGCGCTTGCCTTCCTCCTTCGACTTGGCCAGGGCCGGCAAAAGCATCGCCGCCAGAATGGCGATAATAGCAATAACCACCAGCAATTCAATCAAAGTGAACGCCGGGCGGGAATTGTTCCCACCGCATTTCTTTCTTGGACTCAACACAAACCAATATACCACACCGGCGTCTGACTTTTAACTGTTTTCGCGGCTGCCACCGCCGGCATGGAACCGGCGGCGGCACCGCAAAACCGCTCAGCGCACCAATCGGAAAAACTGATCCACTCCAGAGTTCGGAACGGTCAATTGCCATTGATTCTCCTCCAATGTAGGAGCGTTGGTCAAAGTTGTCCACGACGATCCGGGGTTGAGGCTCGTCCTGGTTTCGACCGCGAAACCGGCGTTGGCGACGGGCCATGACAGGATGATGTTTCCGCCGCTGGCCGACGCGCTCAATTTGGCATTAGTGGCGGACAGAACCACGTTCGGGCCGAGCACATCGGAGGCTTTGATTTCCTCGGAGGAAAGACGGCCCTGGTAGATGCGGTATTCCAGCACCGAGCCGTCAATGCTCGCGTCCCCGTAGGGCGAGTAACCAATCCAACTGCCAACAATGCCAGCTTGACTTGCGGGGGCGATGAAGCCTGTGTCCGTCATGTAGAGAGCGGCATTGGTGTAGATGTCCACCGAACCATCGCCCAAAACAAAGGTCAGATGAACAGTTTGATTGACCAGCGGCGGGGGTGTTGAACTAAGGTTGAAGCCTCCATCAGGCGGATCAAAGCTACAAAATGCCACCGTGGTCGGGTTGTTCCAGGCCGGCGCGAAATAGAGTTCGTTGGCGTTGGCCGGTCCGACATCCGCAAATTCCCAGAGGCGTGACCAGGGTTGCTGGCCGACGCTGATGGTGGCCCAGACGTCCATCGTCGCCGACCTATAGGTGCTCAGCAATCCACCGGGAAGGCTGACGTAACTTGAGTCGTCGCCGCCGCCATCGAGTATCACCCCGTTCGTACTGTCGTTATACGCGGTGCCTTCATTGGTGCCGTTGGCGCCGCCCACCGAATCCGAGTCATCGTTGGTGAAGCTATAGCGATGAGTCAGAACTGCCTGGTTTTTGACCCGGACTACGGCGCTGCTTGTTTTTCCCAGGTAACTCGCGCTCAGCGTGACAGTGCCGGGACGGTAAGTCGTGAGCATATTTTGCATGTTGACACTGATGATGTTTGTATCGCTGGACGTGACAACGAGGCCCGGCTCGCTGGCCATCGCGTTTGGCAGCAGGTTGAAGTTAGTGAGGTTGGCGTACGTTGCCCATACGACCGGCGCAATGAACGAAGAAAACGCCGGATAGTCGGTCGCCGCGACAGTGATCGAAGCCAATGCCCCGGGATCGAAGTTGACGGAATCGGGACCACTCAAGTCGCTCATCGCAATCTGAGCGGGAGTCAACGCCCCGCTATAAATGCGGAACTCATCCATAGTGAGCGTGGCGTCGGGGTCGCCATAACTGGAATAGCCGATAGTGGCGAGATTGGTGGCGATGGAGGACAGGGGTCCGCTCGCATTATAAATGGCTTGCATGAGAACGCCGTTGGTATAGACGGCCAAAGTGGAGGTGCCCGGATCAATAACGCCTGTATAATGCAGGGTGATATTGTTCCATCCATGGGCCCATGAAAGGGTTTGGCCATCAATTACGCCTCCGCCTTCGCTCAGGCCGAATTCATGAAACCCGCCCGCATCGGCCCTTGGCGCGCAATAGACGTTGTTCACTGTCGCGGCGCCGAATTCAAACAGGTGCGACCATTCCGCTGTGGCGCCGATGGAAGTCCAGGCTTCAAAAGTGACCGACGCATTGGTTGAGATATTGATAATGCCGCCCGGGAGGCTCACATAGCCGCTCCCATGCGGTCCGCCAGGCAATATGAGTTGCCCGCCGGAGACAGTGGCATTGCTGATGAGTATCCCATTGGCGCCGCCAACGGAATCAGTGGCATCCATCGTGAAGCTATAGCGATGAACCAGGGTTGCCGGAATGGAGATTACCGTCAAGGTATTGGTGGCGGTAACCGAGCCATAAGTGGCCGTAATGGTGGTCGTGCCCGCGGCAATCGCGTGGACGACTCCGCTGGCGCTGATGGTAAGAACATTCGTATTGCCGGAGGCGTAAACAACGCCGCCATAAGCCACCAAATTCAAATTGGTGACGCTGGTAAAATTACCCGTCACGTTCTGGGGGGCGATTTGGTTGACCTCCAGCGGATTGGCCGGGCTGCTGAAGTTCAGAGAAACAATCGAACCTGGGCTGGCAAGGTAATATTGAGGACCCGCCGCGTCGTTGAGCGCCACCGATTGAGGGGAAAGAACGCCTTGATAAACGCGGAACTCGTGAATGGCTGCATCCAGGGTCGGATCGCCATCGTAAAGGGATCTTCCGATGACGTCAAAGGCATCATTTATTTCGTACAGCGGGGAGGGCGCGCCATGCTGGGTGGAGACGACGGAGAGTCCGTTGTAGTAATACATATTGCCATTAACGGGATCGACCACGACGGTGACATGCGCGTTGACCGCGCCATTAAGGCCGGGAGTACTGTTGGCATAGGAATCGCCGCCACTGTCGGACAACACATCGAGATTCTGGTAGTTGCCGCCCGCGTAATGGCAGTAATCGATACCGGAATTCTTATTGCCTCCGCCGTTTTGGCTGCCGAACGCGAAGACGCGGGTCCAGACGGGATTGTTTGTACTGAAGTCGGCCCAGACTTCGACCGTGATTTGATCGTAATTGGCCATTATTCCCGCCGGCAATTGCCCGAAGTCCCCCTGTCCGTCCAAGTCCAGGTTCGTACCGTCAAGAAAGGCAGTGCCGGCGCCGTCATCGACCAGAGTGCCATCCCAATTGGTGCCGCCAACCGAATCGGCAAAAGTCTGGCTGCCGGCGGGGTCATTGAAGCTGTAACGGTGAGTGAGGGTTTGGGCGTTGAGTCCCAGGGAAAGCCCCAGGGAAAGGGCTGCAAGGGAGAACAAGGTGAGGAGACGTTTTGGGTTATGCAATTTCATATTCATAATGGATGCGGGACGAGTCCGGTTTGATGGAACGACAGAACGACATTATTCTCGACGTGTTTTTCATTTGGACGGCTTCACGCCGCCGGGTCTGCAAATTGATTACGGGCTCATCATAGCCTTCCGCGGGCTTGGCTGTCATGCCGCATAAAGTGGCTACAAACCCGGCCGCCGGAAGCAAGGGCTGGAGGGGCCTTGGTCTGGGACGTTGTCACCGCAGTTGTGCCATCGATGAACCGGCGGGCGGCACTCCGCCGGCAATGAACGGCAATGCGGCCATCGTCCGCGGCGCAGCCGAAAAGGCTCAATAGTAAAAAACGGGATCGTTCGGCCCGGTGCGGGGAAGCATTTGGCTGAAGGGGCGCCACTCGACATGGCCGTCCAACATTCCAATGTTTCCCCCACCTGGAATCTTCCCGTTCTTCAAGTGCGAACTGATGTCATGCTTTTTATAACCGCCTTCAACATCCGTCCAATTGTACGTTGACTCCACGGAGAGAACGGTGCTGGGGTTGCCTTCCTGCGTGTTCTCGATTTGCTCGCAGGCTGTCAGCGGGCGCTGGGCAAGGCGGATTGGAAAAGTCCCGCCACCACTCAAGTTTTTCACTGTGACGGAAGTGATGTTGAGCTTTTGATTTTCGTTCGTGACGAAATCGCCCGAGTAAGAAGCCGTCCCATAGAATGTCTGGGCGTAATAGACGACCCGAAAATCACCGGTTATCGGACTCGGCTCGTTTTCCTCAGCGTCATAAGTCCACAAGGTGGAACCGCGAACGCCGTCGTTGGAAACGTCCCAGTCTTCCGGGCCAAACCTGGCCGCTGATCCCGGGTCATACCAAGTGAGCTTGCGCGCGCCATTGGCGACCATATTGTTTGCTATATACACGGCCATATCGTGACACCAATTGCCTCCGGATCCGTCGGGAAGAAATTGCTTGTTGTCATCCGCGTATATAAAGAGCGCAATGATTTGCTGCTTTTCGTTGTTTTTGCATTGAGCGATAATGGCCTCGTTCTTGGACTTGGACAGGGCGGGGAGGAGCAGCGCGGCCAGAATGGCGATGATGGCAATAACCACCAGCAACTCGATCAGAGTGAACCCGGGACGAATCCCGGGGGCGGCGCTTGATTCACGCGCCGAGCCCGCGTAGGGGGTTCGTTTCATTGTCGTCAAATTGATTACTGGCGTAAGATAGCCCTTTGCGGGCCTGGCGTCATGCCGCATAAAGTGGCTGCAAGCCAGCCTGGCAGATTAAGGGTTTGAGAGGGCGTTGGTCGCGGTTGCAGGCACAATAATTCCGACATCGATGAACTGGCCTCCGGCGGTTTGCCGGCAATGAACGGCAATGGTATTGCGACCGGGCCGCAAGGATGCCGCGGCGTCGGGAGTCATATCGAACAGGGCGTAATCCACCAGGTAGCCCTTGCCGCTAAAAGCGAGAACACCATTCAAATAAACTTCCGCGTCCTTGTCGTGGTGGAGTTGCAGTCGGGCGTGGCCGAGGTCTTGGGCCTCCAGGGTGAACGTCTTTCGCAGCCAGATGTTCGGGGTTTCCCAAGTCGTCTGGACACGCGATCCTCGGGTGAAGGCCGTGCCAAAGCCGGCTGCGCCCTGCCGCCAGGGCGTCAGTTCCTTGAATTCGGGCTTGAACCAATCGACACCGGGGTTGTCGAAAGTGTAGTCCCAGAAAGACGTTCCAAAAAGCGCGTTGGTAAGAACAGCCTTCCACGGCCCTTTCTGCTCCCGGCCGCTATTCACGGCGGCAAGCCAGTCCGGCGCCAGTTTGGTGACGGCCCGGTCGTAAGTCATCAAGCCATTGCACTCGTTTTCGACATCGGTGACCTGGGTATAAACCGCGGCGCAGAGACCGCGGCTGTGGCGTTGCAAGTCGATTTCCTTGAGCACGTGAGAATACCAGCCTTGCAAGCTGGAGACATCGGGCAACATTTGGTAAGCCCACGGTTGCGGCCACGCATGGCCCTCGGTTACCAGGCCCAGTCCGCCACATTCGCCAAGGATGGAGGCGCGCCGGTCTTCCGGGATCGGGGCATCAGGGTCGGGATAGCTGTGGGAGTCAACGACGTGCCCAGTTTGGGCATCAGTCCAGCCGCTTGCGTTGTCCACCAACCGGGACGGATCTGTCCTTACTATCCAGTCCACCAGTTGTTCGGTGTCGTATTGTCCCCACCCTTCGTTGAAGAGCACCCACATAATGATGGCCGGATGGTTTTGCAACCCGGAGATCATCCGCATCAATTCGGCCTCGAATTGCGCGCGTCCGGCCCGCGTGTTGTTATTGGCGCTGGGCATGTCCTGCCAGACCAGCAGCCCCAGGCGGTCGCACCAATAATACCATCGCTCCGGTTCGACTTTGACGTGCTTGCGCACCAGATTGAAACCCGACGACTTCAGGAATTCAATGTCGTGGCGCAGGGCCTCGTCCGTCGGCGCCGTATAAAGCCCATCCGGCCAGAATCCTTGATCCAGGGCGCCGATCTGAAAAATCGGCCGGCCATTTAGCGCGATGCGTGTGAAGCCGTCCGGCGCCTTGCGGAGTTCCACACTGCGCATCCCAAAATAACTGGTGACCCGGTCCACTTCGCGGCCGTTTCGCAATAACCTAACCGTCAAATCGTATAGGAACGGATCCTCAGGCGTCCAGGGGCGCGGGGAGGTGATGGGGACAAGAAGCTCCGTGTTTGCGTTTCCGGTCACGTGACCCGCCTCCACACCCGCGGCGGCGGCCGATGCGTCAACAATCAAATCGCGGTCAAGGCTGCTGACATTGACGCGAAGGCGCAATGTCTTGGCAGGCAGATCTGGCGTCATTTGCAATGCCGCAACACTGATTTCCGGAACCGGCTCCAGCCAGACGGTCTGCCATACGCCGGACACTTGCGTGTAGAAAATTCCTTCCGGTTTTGCGGACTGTTTTCCACGCGGCTGATCTCCTTCGGTTGGATCGAAAACGGCGACGAGCAACTGGTTTTCTCCAGCCTGTATTGATTGGGGTGTAACGTCGAAGGTGAAGGCATCGTAACCGCCTTGATGTTCGCCAATTTCATGGCCGTTGATCAAGACCCTCACAGCCCAGTCCACAGCGCCGAAGTGCAGCAGAATCCGTTTGCCCGCCCACTCGGGGGGAAGGCTAAAGGCGCGCTCGTACCAAAGTGTGCTCTTTGCGTCCAAAGGCGTCATGACGCCCGACAGCGCCGATTCGACGGGGAACGGCACGAGGATTTTTCCATCGAATTCAGTGGGAGGCGGGGCGTTCGTTGGCGTGATGGCATAATTCCACAGTCCATTTAGATTGAGCCATTGCGGGCGGACCATTTGAGGGCGCGGATATTCGGCAAGCACATTGGTAACGGTGTCCTGCGCCGCCCAGCGAGTCATTAGCAGCGCTTGCGCCGGATGCCACGCACCTTGTTGACCGAGAAGTTCCGCCGGGCAGAGGAAAACCCGCGCCAGGAAAAGGAAAACCGCAAAGTATCTTTTCACAGGCGGCCCATGTATTTCGCCACGGCCTCCGTTCTGGATTGGACGTGAAGTTTTTCGTAGATCCGGCGGATGTAACTTCGCACCGTGTTGATCGTTACTCCCATATCGTTGCTGATATGTTTATAGGTGCGGCCGGCGGCCAGACTCTCCAGAACTTCGCGCTCGCGCGCGGAAAGGTGAGCGTTGGCATCCGCCGGCTTGGGGATTTTTTGCAACAGCCGCACGACCTCGCGGGCGATGGGAGCCGACATGGGCGAACCACCGTCCATCACCTCGTGAATCGCTTCAGCCAGTTTGGGCAAAGGCATGCGTTTGAGAAGGTAGCCGCTGGCGCCGGCGGTCAACGCGGCGAAAATCTTTTCGGTGTCCTCGAAGACGGTGAGCATGATGACCTGGGAATGCGGTAGCTTCGGCTTGAGTTGGCGCACGCATTCGATGCCGCTGATGCCGCCCAAGTTGATATCCATGAGAATAACGTCCGGTTTTTCCCCTGGCAATCGAGCCAGGGCCTCCTTCGCATTGGCGTAACTGGACAGGCATTTGAAACCGGCCATCGAGTGCAGAAACGCCGCTATTTTTTCACACAACTCGGATTGGTCGTCAACAATTGAAATTGTGATTGGGTTGCTCATGCGTAATTGGACTCCCCGTTGGACAGGTCGAGGTTCAATGAAATGGTGGTGCCTTCCCCGGGTGCGCTGTCAATCTGGCAGACACCCCCGATGTCCGCCATGCGTTGCCGCATGTTTGCCAGCCCAATGCCTTGGACTTTTCGGGGCGAAGCGGTTTCCAATGCAAAGCCTTTTCCATTGTCATGCACACGGATGCTGAAGCGCGAGGCGGCCAATCTCATGGCGACGTGGACTTTGGTTGCGCCGGAATGTTTGAGCGCGTTGGCGAGCGCCTCCTTAAAGGCCAGAAAGAGACTATGGCGGGTTTCTGCCGACAGGGGATGATCGGGCAAACCGCCGGGCAAATCCATCTCCAGTTCCACGGGAGTATTCTGCCAATACTCCGTGGCGTACTGGCTGAGATAGGCCGCCAGGCGTTCGAGCGAATCGTTGCGGGGATTCACCGCCCAGACGATTTCGTCCAGCGACTGCAACAGATCGCGCGAGGTGCTCGCAATCGACTCCAGGCTTTCCACCTCGGGCCGATTGACTCGCAAGGCCATAATGTCGCTGAGATAGGCGATTTTAGTAAGTTTGGAGCCGACTTCGTCGTGCATGTCCTGAGCGATGCGCATGCGTTCTTTTTGCATGGCTTGCTGGCGTCCCAACCTGTCGAGCTTGACGCGCAAGCGCCGGTGCGACACCGTTCGGACCACCAGAACAACGCAACCGATGGCCGCCAAAGCATAGAGAGTCAGGGCACCTGGCGCGCGCCAGACAGGGGCCGGACATACAAAGGCCAGTTGTGCCTGCGATTGACTCCACACCCCATCAATGTTTCGGGCGCGGACATGAAAGATATAGTTGCCGTACGGCAAGCGGCCGTAGCGCACGCGGCGTTCCGCGCCTCCCTCCACCCATCCGCTGTCGAAGCCATCCAACTTATGCTCCAGGCGCACCGATTCCGGTTCGGCCAGGTTCAGGGCGGCAAAGCGGATTTCCAGGGACGTCAGCCGCGTTGGCAACCGCAATGGCCCGCCGTCGCGGGAAAGGGACAGGGGAACATCGTTTGCCAGGACTCTCTCAATATAAACGGGCGGCGAGGACGAATCGATGTCCACTTTGCGCGGATCAATAACCGCGACCTGGCCGGGCATCACAAACCAAAGCCTGCCGTCGTCCGATCTTAACGCCATGGGGAAACCTCTGGTTTCGCGCCCCGCCGGTTCACTTGCGAGGATCAAGCGGGCTATTATGGGAGGGCCCCGCCCGCGGCCGCCAGGCAGGCAATTTTCAACACGAAAGATGCCCTTGCCCGACGCCACCCAAATGACGCCATTGGTCTGAGGCAATACTCCGAGGACGTCATTGTCCGGAAATCCGGCTGTCGCGTCCCAACAGTAAATCTGATTGTTCTCCAGGCAAGCCAGGCCGCGACCGGCCGTGCCGACCCACAGGCGATCGTCAGCATCCTCTTGGAGGGCGCAAATCTCCGCGCCGGCCAGGGCAGCGGCGGGCACCCGCTGGAAACGGCTTTCGACCTTGCGGAAAATCTCGCCCGCGCTGGTTCCGGCCCATAAGTTTCCCGTGCTTCCCGCGCACAGCGCGGAAATCGGCGCGCCGCTCAAACCGTTCTCGCGGCCGAATGTTTCAAGGCGGTCCTCCTTCAGACGATGCACCGCGCCCGCGCTGGTTCCGATCAAAACAGCGCCATCCGGCTCCGCCGCCAAGGCAGGAATGACGTCGCTTGAAAGCCCGCAGTCCGCCCCGAAACGAATGTGCTGCGCGCCGACGATTCGGAACAGGCCGTTGCCACGAGTCCCCGCCCAGGCGCTGCCATCCGGCGACACACAAAGGGAACTGATCAAACGCTGGCTGCCAACGGGTTCAAATCGCCGCCCTGTCGCCGCGAACAGTCCGCTCTGAAATCCGGCCCACAAACGGCCATCGGCATTAACAGCGATGCAGGATGCCGTTTCCTGAGGCAGACCCGAACGGGCATCAAACACCTGTTCCCTGCGAACTCGCAAACGAATGAGTCCGCCCCCAAAGGTGCCCAGCCACAGGTCGCCCTGGCGGTCTTCGCAGATGGCCCGCACGTCGCCCGGCAGGCGGTTCTCGCGCAAGGCCAGGGGCCGGAATTTACCGTCCGAGAACTCGAAGAGTCCTTGGCCGCTGGTGCCAATCCACAATTCGCCCCCGCTGCCTTCGCAAAGGGTCCAGATGCGAAACGACGAGGCTTCCCCGGTGCGAAAATAATTGAAACGCTTGCCTTCGTTTAAATTGATCAGGTAAGTGGCGCCGAAGGCCCACAAGTTTCCCGTGCGGTCCTCATAAAGACCCATGAACTCGGCATTGCGGCCCTCTTTCTCAGCCTGGAACTCGACCGCGGTGATCCGGCCATTCTTGTACTGACTCATCCCGGTGCGCGTGGTGATCCAGATGGTTCCCGAACGCGCGGCATGCACGCTGCTGATAAGCTCATTGGTAAATCCCAGCGACGGAGCGGCCCGTTTCAGAGTGGCAAGGTCCACACGGAACAACCCCGTGGCCGTGCCGACCCACAATTGGCCGCTGCCATCGACCGCCAGGCTGGTAATAGACCCATTGTGTCCTCCATCGCTGTCGGTGAAACGGTGAACCGCGCCAGCGGCGAGCCAAAAGAGGCCGCTTTCCCGGCTGCCAATCCATAAGCGATGCAGATCATCCTCGCAGAGGCTTGTCACGGCAGTGACTTGATTTGATTTTTCATCGGTCAAACTGACCGCGTCAAACTCGACACCATTAAAGCGAGCCAAGCCCCTTGCGGTGCCAACCCACAAATAGCCATCCTGCGTTTGGAGCAAAGCCGTTATCATGTCATCGGGCAGTCCATCCTCATGCCCCCAGCGATGAAACGACAAGCTTTCCGACGGGATGGCAGGCCCAGCTTGGACAAAACAGGCAGCAACGAGAAGGCAAGCAATCAAAAGGCCCGGAACCACTGTTTTGGCGAACGTCCTATCGAACATGGCAGTGCGCGTAGAGTACAATCGAGCATCCGCAAAATAAAGGGAGAAACCGAGGTTCTGATTTTTAGCTTGGAAGTTTTGCGGCGCGGTTGTTACTTTCGACGCAAAATGAAGCAATACACTTTCCCCGCCCGGAATTCATCCGCGCCCGCAACAAGCCAGCCGAATCGCATCCAGCTCCCGCGTCCGTTTATGCCGGGCGCAATTCTCGCCGCGGTTCTATTTTTATCCGCTTTTGTAAACGCGGCTGAATCAGCGACGAATTCGGAGCCGGCTTACAAGGCGGATTGGCGGTGGGTGAAAGGGGCGGTTTTTGTTCCGACAAAAGATGTTAACGAAGCCCAGCAGTGGGACCAGTACGATCCGGTCATCAATGACCGCGAACTTCATTATGCGTCGGTTTACGGCATCAATTGCGTTCGCGTATATCTGCATTACTACGTCTATTTGAAAAACAAGAAGGCCCTGCTCAACAACATTGAGGATTTTCTGAAGCGGGCGGACAAGTATGGCATCAAGACGGAGTTTGTATTCTTTGATGATTGCTGGAACCAGCCGGATGAGTCGATGCTTTCACCCAATTACCAGTATCCCGCTCCGCTGCCCGGAGTGCATAACAGCCGGTGGCTTGTTTCCCCCGGGGAGGAAGTCCGCGGGCATTACGCGGACCATAAGGCCCGGCTCAAGGCTTATGTGCAGGACATTGTCAACGCCCACAAAGCCGACCCGCGGATCGCCTTTTGGGAATCCTACAATGAGCCGAACAAATCCGACCAAACCCGGCAATTGCTGGCCGATGCCCAGGCGTGGATTCATGAGACGGGAACCCAAATTCCCGTCACCGCGACCGGCAGGGAATTCGCCGGGGACCCTTATTCAGATTTTCTTTCCTGGCACGAGTACGGCGGGTACGCATATACGGGCACCCCGGAATCGCTTTGCACCGAGTGCATGAACCGCAGCGGCCAGACCGTTCCGGGCATTGTCCAACACTTCCGCGGCAAAACGGGATTCATCGTGTGGGAACTGGGCATTGGGCGGGACAACTGCCGGTTCAGTTGGGATGACAACCGCGAGCATCCCAGGAAGGATGAACCGACGATGCCGTTTCACGGAATCGTTTATCCTGACGGGCACCCTTGGTCGATTGATGATGTCAAGGCACTGCTCGGCGAGGAGCGTTTTGCGCAAGCGCCGCTTTTCACCGTGGAGTATTACAAGGACGCCAGTTTTTCGGAACTGGCGAAGAAATCCGTCACCCCGATGATCGATTTTGATTTGGGTGACGACGCGGGCACCGGTTCGCCGGATGCTTCCGCGGGTGTTCCCAATAACAATTTCTCGGTGCGTTGGACGGGCACGATTCGACCGCCGGCCGATGGGAAATACACGTTTTATATCGACGGTGACAATCAGGCAAAGGTGTTTCTCAAATCCGAGCTGGTGTTGGAGAAGACGGCCTCCGAGCACAAACAAGCGTCCAAAAAAATCAACCTGGCTGGCAGGCAGCCGGTTGAAATCAAAATCGAATATATTCACCTTGCCGGCGATGCGAGTCTGCACCTCTCCTGGGCCGGGCCGGGGTTGTCAAAACAAATTCTGCTCCCTGTCAATGCGGGCAAATCGGATTAAATCAACGTGTTCCTCAATTACCATCAAGTCGAAATACCCAGGCGTAGCGGCAGGGGCGGCGATCCGGAGATTGCAGCTCTTCAGGGAGCAGGATCACCACCCGGCCTGACTGATCGTATCGCCAGTCCAGGGCGTGGCGTGTGCCCAGCATTTCAATGCGCGATCCGCCACGGGGATTGACTGTCGAGAGAATGAGCTCTTTGCCGGGCCATTTGAGGGCGATGGCGTAAACGTGCCGATTGTCCTTGGACCGCGTAAATCGGAGGTCAGGGCCTTCCTTCCAATCGGCGCCGGAACGGGGGAGTGTGGCGAAGATCGCCTCGCCATTGATTCGCAGCCACGCGCCGGTTTGTTGAAGCGCCTCGATGGCCTTGGGATGAAATTCTCCCGTGGCGTCCGGCCCGATGCCGACCATGAAATTGCCGCCCTTGGCAACGGCATCGATGAGATTGGTCACAATCCAGTTGCCGCTCTTGTAAAGGGTTGCGTCCGGCTGGTAGCTGGGAATGCCGGCCAGCGGATAAATCACCATCCACGGCATGTCGGTATTTTCTTTCGCTCCCGGGACGAACCCCTCCGGCGTGTAATAGTCGCCGTAATTGCCGATGCCGCGGCATCGAAACATGACGTCGGGGTGAAGGGCGCGCAGCATCTTGATGGTCTGGCGCAGATCCAGCCAGGCGGTGGCGTCAAAGTATTGATCCAGGCAAACCAGGTCAATCTTCCCGTAATTGCCGAGCAACTCAGTCAACTGCTCGCGGTGCCGCTGGACAAAATGGTTCCATTGGTCGGGATGTTCGGTCTTGGAAACACGGTCGTGCAATGGGTGGTCGGCAAACGGCCTGAAATCCGCGTCGTACCAGTCCGGATGGGAAAAATAGAGGTCGGTCTTGATCCCGTGGCGGCGTGCTGCGTCGGTCAATTCCTTGACGATGTCGCGATGAAAGGGAGTTTCCATGATGCTGTAGGAAAGGTCGCACGGCTCAATTTGCGGGCCGCCTGGGGCCATCCAATTGACGCGGCGGGCGACGCGGGTCTTGGTGTCAAACATTGAAAACCCGTCGTGGTGTTTGGCGGTGAAGGCGAAGACCTTGACGCCGTTGGTCTTGAAAAGCTCCATCCACGAGTCGGCGTTGAAATGGGTTGGATTGAAGGTGTGGCAGAGTTGTTGATAGTCCTGGCGCTGCTGGTTGGACATCTTCAGGAAAGGCCAGGAGGCATCAACGCCCAGCATCGAATAGACGCCCCAATGGATGCGCACCCCGAACTTCATGTCACGAAAGGCCTCGCGGGCCGATTCAGGCGCCTGGGTGTAATCGGGATTGGGCGTTTCCTCGACGTAAGAGTGGACGATCTTCGCGTGGGCATCGCCGGCGGGGAGCTTGACGTAATTGTGGAAGAGGCGCGGCGGCCGGGTGTCGGCGGCGAATCGGAACGGCCGGCCGCCGAGGATTTGGTCGCTCGTGATGGAGGGGCACCAGTATTTTTCGATGTGCCAGGTCAGGAGATCAATCGCCGTGAAATGATCCACCCAGGGTTTCATGCGCGGGTTATACATGCAGTCGGTGAGGTCGCGCATGAGAACGACATTTTGCCCCTGATAAACCATCTGGCGGATCGAAAAGGGCCGGCCCAGAACGCACATGTTCAAATGGACGCCCATAACGATGACGTTGGTGATGCCTCGCTGGCGCATCAGATTGAAGGCCTCTGAATTGTCCGTAATGGCGTCGCCGTCCGTGATTTGGATGGAATCAATTTCATGGCGCCAGGGGGAGCCTTGGGGACACTGCGGATCGTCGGCGCAGCCGCCGTCGGAATCGTCGATGGGCAGAGGCGGTTCGCGCTGGGAATCGAGACCGCACCAATTGAGGAGCGGCGTTGGCGTTTGAACCTTTGGGGCCGCTTGCGCCAGGAGGCGTCCCGGAGTGCCCTCGTAGTATTTCATGGTCTCGCTTGGACAATGAATGATGAGCACGCCCCGGCGGCGAAGTTCCGAAACGACGTCGTTGATGTGAGGGGCCATTTCCGCGACGCGGGCGGTGGCGCTTTTGCACCAATGCTGGTTCCACATATCGCAGATGACGACCGCCGTGCG